>Ga0228702_1000139_pt1 | contig 63646 bp, 59 predicted proteins | sample McNCre217_Aug_MG_2_FD_178018 | JGI IMG/M metagenome (GOLD analysis project Ga0228702, IMG submission 178018) | Freshwater microbial communities from McNutts Creek, Athens, Georgia, United States - 20-17_Aug_MG | ecosystem: Environmental > Aquatic > Freshwater > Creek | place: USA: Georgia... | reverse complement strand
GCCTTCTTCCCCTTCCGCGACGGCCTCGACGTGGTGGTGGATGCTGGTGCAACTTGCGTAGCCCAGCCCGGTGGCTCGATGCGCGACCAAGAAGTCATTGACGCTGCCAACGAGCGCGGCGTGGCGATGGTGTTCACTGGCGTGCGCCACTTCCGTCATTGATCCGCGCCATTGATCGGATGGCTTTGAACTTTGATTCACTCGGCCTGACCCCGGCGCTCTTGCGCGCTGTGGGTGACATGGGCTTGCATGCCCCTACCCCCATCCAGGCCGAGGCGATTCCGGCGGTGCTCAAGTCGGCCGACGTGTGGGCCACTGCGCCCACCGGCTCGGGCAAGACGCTGGCGTTTGCCCTGCCGCTGGTGCAGCACCATGTGCTGCAGCCGCGCCAGACCAACTTCCGCCGCCCCATCCGCACCCTGGTGCTGGTGCCTACACGTGAGCTGGCGGTGCAGGTGGGAGACATCCTCACAAATTTGGCCTACAAACCGGGGCTCAAAGTGGCGGTGGTGTACGGCGGTGTGTCGATCAACCCGCAAATGATGGGTCTGCGCGGCGGCGCCGACATGGTGGTGGCCACGCCGGGCCGTTTGCTCGATCTGGTCGATCACAACGCGGTGCACCTGGGCAGTGTGCAGCACCTGGTGCTGGACGAAGCCGATCGCCTGCTGGACTTGGGTTTTGCCGATGAGTTGCAACGCGTGCTGGCGCTCTTGCCTGCCAAGCGTCAGACCTTGCTGTTCTCGGCCACGTATGCGCCCGAGGTGGAGGCCCTGGCGAGCGAGCTGCTGCACGATCCGGTGCGCATCACGGTGGCGGCCTTTGAAGGGCACCAACCCGACATCACCCAACGCGCCGTTCGTGTGGATGAGAAAAAACGCACGGCCTTGCTGCGCCATCTGATTCAAGAGAACAACTGGAAGCAGGTGCTGGTGTTCGTGGCCACGCGTTACGCCTGCGAGCATGTGGCGAACAAACTCTACAAAGCGGGTATCTACGCCACGCCTTTCCATGGCGAGATGAGCCAGGGCGCACGGCAGGACGTGCTGCGTGAGTTCAAGGCGGGTCGCTGGGACGTGGTGGTCACCACCGATCTGGCCTCTCGTGGCATCGACATCGCCATGCTGCCCGTGGTGGTCAATTACGACCTGCCGCGCTCAGCCACCGACTACACCCACCGCATTGGCCGCACCGGCCGTGCGGGTGCGCATGGCGACGCGGTGAGCTTTGTCACCGCCGAAGCCCTGGCGCACTGGCAATTGATCCAGAAACGCGAAAGCCTGGAACTCGCTTTGGAGCAAATTCCAGGCTTTGAGCCGACCGACGAGCCACCTGCGCCGCAGGGCAATGGGGGCATCAAGGGCAAGCGACCGAGTAAAAAAGACAAGTTGCGTGCAGCAGCAGCCGCCCAGCAGAACCCATGATGAAGGCCCCTCACGGGGCCTTGTGATCATTCGTCGTCAAACTCGTTGAATGCGCCGTGCGCATCGCTTTCTGGCGATGCAGGCTTGAGCACGCGCACGCCGTGTTTGCTCAAGATTTCCACATACACGGCGGCTGCGCCGGACTTGGCGGCTGCGTCCACGGCTTCGATCACGGCGCCCACGCGCACCACTTCGGCGGTATCGGCGGTCAAGCCCACTTTGCAGTCAAAGTCCCAGAAGTCGGCCCCGGCAGGCACCGGACGGTTGCGTTCGCGCTTGAAGTATTTGCGAATCTCGTGCTTGACGGCTTCGAGCACGCGGTCGGGGTGCTTGCCTTCGGCTTGCAGGGGGAAATTCTTTTTCATGAGGGAGTCCTTCGGGGTTGGCCAGCGCCCGCAAAGGACGTGAATACAGGCGCGGATTATCGCCGCCTTCCTGGTTGCTGAGTTCAGATGTTGTGCATCTTGATGCTTTGATGCGAAAATGCCTGCATGCGAACCACGATCGATTTGCCCGACCCTTTGCTCAAGCACCTCAAGGCCCGTGCGGCCCTGGAGGGACGGACTTTGCGCGACCTGGTGGTCGCGCTGGTGGAAAAAGGGTTGAATGCCCGCGAGGCGGTCAATGCGCAGCAGCGCTTTCTGGCACGGCCGCCCGTGATTCCGCATCGAGGCCCATTGCAGGTGGATCTGGCCAACATGAGCAATGCCGATCTTTATGAACTCATGAACAAGGACGACGATGAGCGAGCCATCGAACTCATGGGGCGTCGCTGAGGTCTCTGGCAACTGGCGTCTGGCATCGGGTGATTTGCCCGATGTGAATGTGTGGATCGGCTTGTGCAGCGAGGCGCATCCATTTCATGAGGCCGCCATGAAGTATTGGCAATCGGCATGCGAGGCCGAAACGCCTTTGTGGTTTTGCCGCGCCACCATGATGAGCCTGGTTCGCCTGTTGTCGCAGCCGCGCATGATGGGTGCCAACGCACTGAGTCTGACGCAAGCCATGGCCATGTATCGCCAATGGCTGGTCACCCCGGAGGTCGCTTTTCTGGCGGACCCGCCTGGGCTGGACGATGCGATCGAGCAGATGTTGGGGCGTCGGGGAGAGCCGCAGCCGATCCGTTTATGGACCGACATGTGCCTGGCTGCCACTGCGCAGGCCGCCGGTCTGCGCATGGTCACGTTTGACCGTGATTTCGAACGCTTCGGTCTGGAGCGTTGCCTGGTTCTGCCCAGAGCCTGAAACTCAATCGGCCTTGATCTTGCCGTCGCGCACGATGGCACCCATGTTCTGGTGTTCGGCGACCACGATGCGTGCCAGCTCGGTCAGGCTGGTGGGCGCGGCCATGCACTCGGCAGCTTGCAGGCGTTCGCGCATGGCGGGCATGGTCAGCAGGGCGTTGATGTGGGTGTTGAGTTTCTCCAGCACTGCTGCGGGTGTGCCTGCTGGCGCAAACAGGCCAAAGCGTGAATTCAGGTTGGCCGAAGCGAAGCCCAGTTCGCTCAATGTCGAGACATGGGGCAGAGCCTCCAGCCGGGCCGGAGCCCCCACCGCCAACGCACGCAGCTTGCCTTCGCGCACATGTTGCAAAACCGGACCCGAGGTGTTGACTGAGAGGATTTCAAACTGGCCCCCCAGGCCGTCGGTGATCTGTTGCCCGCCACCTTTGTAGGGCACGTGGGTCATTTGCACCTGGGCCGTGGCGGCAATGCTTTCCAGCATCAGATGGCCCAGCGAGCCGTTGCCCGAAGTCGCCCAGCGCATGTGCCCGGGCTGCTGGCGCGCCCGGGCCAGCAGGGCCTTGAAGTCGCCTTGCGGCAGGGCCGATGTGGCGGCCAGCAGCACGGGCGAAACCATGACGCTGGCCACCGGCACCAGGTCCTTGAGCGGGTCGTAGGGCAGGCTGCCCAGATGCGGGCTCAGTGTCAGCGGCGAGAGGGCCGAAAATACCAGGGTGTAACCGTCGGCCGCACTTTTGGCCACGGCGTTGACGGCCAGTGTGCCGCTGGCACCCGCCCGGTTTTCCACCAGCACAGCGGTGCCCAGGCGCGGTGCCAGTTGCTCAGCCAGTGCGCGGGCCACCACATCGCTCACGCCGCCGGGGGGGTAAGCCACCACGATCCTGATCGGACGCGATGGCCAGGCCGAAGTTTGCGCCAACACCGAGGGGGCCAGGCTGCTGCAGAGGGTGGCCAGTAACCAGTCGCGGCGTGTGCGCATGGGGATTCCTCAGGGCAGGCGGAATTTGATCTGGAAACTCAAGGCGCCGTACAGCCGGTCTTTGAGCGGTGGCACCAGTGCCACGTTCAGGCCTACGTGTTCGCCCTCCCAAGTGGCCGCCGGAATGATGGCCGGGAACCAACCGCCGTTGAAGGCCTTGGGGTAGCCGTTGAACGCACCACCGACCACGCCCAGTTTGGCGCCGGCCAAGGTCCAGGGTTGGTAGTAGGCCCCCACATAGCTGGAGTGCGCGTTGTCGCTGTTGATGAAGCGGCCCGCCGTGGCGCTCCAGGTGTCATCGATTTTGTATTCGATGCCCAGCCCCGGGTTGGCGTTGCGCAGTCCTTTGTCGGTGTCAAAGTGCACCGAGTAAAAACCGGCATTCACCCACAGACGGCTGGTGTCCAAGTCTGCCCATGCCAGACCGGCCGACAGCAGCAAGGTCAAGACCAGCAGGCGCTTCATGTCAGAGCGTCGCAAAAACTTCGCTGGCCGCCTGCACGGTCGCAGCGATGTCGGCGTCGGTGTGGGCGGCGCTCACAAAGCCGGCCTCGTACAGCGCAGGGGCAATGTACACACCGCGATCCAGCAGGCCGTGGAACAACTTGTTGAATTTGGGGCTGTCGCTGGTCATGACCTTGGCGTAGTTTTGTGGCAACTCGGGCAAGAGGAAGAAGCCAAACATGCCGCCCTGGCAGTCAGCCGCAAAGGGCACACCGGCCTGGGCGGCGGCACCCTTGAGGCCATTGACCAGGCTTTGCGTGCGGGCGCTCAAGGCGTCCCAGAAACCGGGTTGGGCAATCTCTTTCAAAGTGGCCAAGCCGCAGGCGGTGGCCACGGGGTTGCCGCTCAGGGTGCCGGCCTGGTAGACCGGGCCGGTCGGCGCCAGCTGGCGCATGATCTCGCGGGGGCCGCCAAAAGCCGCCAGTGGCATGCCGCCACCGATCACCTTGCCCAGCACCGTCAGGTCGGGCTTGAAGCCGGGGATCAGCTTGGCGTAGACGCTTTGCGCGCTGCCCAGGGCCACGCGGAAACCGGTCATCACCTCATCAAACACGAACAGTGCACCGTGCTCGGTGCACAGCTCGCGGCAGCGCTTCATGAAGGGCACGCTGGCGCGCACAAAGTTCATGTTGCCCGCAATCGGCTCGATCATCACGCAAGCCAGTTCTTTGCCGTGCAGCTTGAACGCCTCTTCGAGTTGCTCGACGTTGTTGTACTCCAGCACCAGCGTGTGCTGCACCACCTCGGGTGGCACACCGGCGCTGGTGGGGTTGCCAAAGGTGGCGAGGCCCGAGCCTGCTTTGACCAGCAGCGCATCGGCGTGGCCGTGGTAGCAGCCTTCGAACTTGATGATCTTGCTGCGGCCTGTGGCGCCACGCGCCAGGCGCAGGGCGCTCATACCCGCTTCGGTGCCCGAGCTGACCAGGCGCACCATTTCCATGGAGGGCACGTGCTTGAGGATTTCTTCGGCCAGCTCGATTTCGCGCTCGGTCGGTGCGCCAAACGAAAAGCCGTCCAGCGCCGCTTTTTGCACGGCTTCGAGCACGGCAGGGTGGCCGTGACCCAGGATCATCGGGCCCCAGGAGCCGATGTAGTCGATGTATTTCTGGCCGTTGGCGTCCCAGAAATACGCCCCTTGAGCGCGTTGGACAAAGCGGGGCGTGCCGCCCACGGCGCGAAAGGCGCGCACGGGCGAGTTGACGCCGCCGGGAATCACGTGGGCGGCGCGGTCGAACAGTTGCTGGTTGCGGTCGGTCATGTCAGGCTGGAATCAATGTTTGGTTTCGTTGAATGGCACTTCAAAGTAGTCGGCACTTGGCGCAAGGCCATCGGTACCGTTGTCTTCGTCGCTGCCTTCCTTGTCTTCGCTCAGTGCCCAGAACAGGCGGTCAGGGATCACCTGGCCCATGCCAGGGCGAAAGCCTTCGTCCAGGCAACGGTCCAGGTAGGCCAGCGCTTCGCTGGTGGCTTCGGGCAAGTCCATGCCGGTGGCCAGCAAGGCGGCCAGGGCGGCAGACAAGGTGTCGCCCGCTCCGGCAAAAACGGCCTCGATGCGCTCGAATTTTTCGTGGGCGATGACGGTCTCGGGGGAAGCCAGCACGTTGTCGATGTGCTGCTCAGGCAGCGGCAGACCGGTCACCAGCGTGTAGGGCACACCCAGCTCGCTGGCTGCCTTGGCGATGTCGCGTGGGCCAGGATTTCGCTCGCCACTCCACTCAGGCAGCAGCCAGCGGCGCAAGGTGCTGTGGTGGCCCACCAGCACGCTGGTTTGGGGCAGCAGCAGTTCGCGGAAGGCGTCCAGGTAATCGTCGATTTTTTCGTCGTCCCACCATGAGAGGTCGGGCATGTAGGCGACCACGGGCACGCCGTCGTAGTCGTCGGCCATCTCGGCCATCAGGGCGATGTTTTCTGGGGAGCCTGCAAAGCCGACCTTGATCACCTGGATTGGCACGTCTTCGGCAATGCCCCGGGCCTGGTCGCCCACCACTTCTTCGTCCAGTGCAAAAAAGTCCTGGATGCCGCTGGTGTCGCGCACATAGGTTCCGGTCACGACCGGCAAGGTGTGGGCGCCGACCGAGCCCATGGCCAGCACGTCGCCGCTCAGGCCGCCCGCGCCGCTGGGGTCGTTGGCATTGAAGCACAGCACACAAGCCAGTCCTTGTGCTTCGCCTTCGTCGGCTGGGCTTTCGGGGTCGGCAGTGTCGGGACGGGTGTCGGTCATGAAAGGGCTTCGCAAGGGGCTGAACCGGGCTGCGCGGGGCAACCCGATACAATCAATTCATTCTATTCGACTCACTGATTGCGATACCCCTATGGAAAGCAAAACCTGGATGTGCCTGATTTGCGGCTGGATCTATGACGAGGCCTTGGGTGACCCCGAGCACGGCATTGCGCCCGGCACCAAGTGGGAAGATGTGCCCATGAACTGGACTTGCCCCGAGTGCGCGGCCCGCAAGGAAGATTTCGAGATGGTCGCCATCTGAGCCTGTGGCCTGCACAGCATCCAAGCCGCCTTTCAGGCGGCTTTTTTCTTGACCACGGCGTAGCGTTCCAGCGTTTTTTCGCGTGCCTCGGCATGGTTCACGATGGGGGCCGGGTAGGTCTTGCCGATCTCGATCCCGGCCGCCTGCAACTCCAGCTCGCCAGCCAGCCAGGGGGCGTGGATCGACTTGCCTGACAAGGCCGCCAGCTCGGGCACATAGCGGCGGATGAATTTGCCCTCGGCGTCAAATTTTTCGCTCTGGCTGGTGGGGTTGAAGATGCGAAAGTAGGGCTGCGCATCGCAACCACTGGAGCTCGCCCACTGCCAGCCGCCGTTGTTGGCCGAGAGGTCAAAGTCGTTCAGGTGGGTGGCGAAGTAATTCTCACCCCAGCGCCAATCCACACCCAGGTCTTTGCACAGAAAACTGGCCACCACCATGCGCAAGCGGTTGTGCATGTAGCCGGTCTGGTTGAGTTGTCGCATGGCGGCGTCCACCAGGGGGTAGCCGGTGCGGCCTTCGCACCAGGCGTCAAACAGTTTGTGGCCGTGCGGGCCGTGGTCCCAGGCGATGGCGTCGTAGTCGCGCTTGAAGCTCTCGCCTGCACCCACATGCGCAAAATTGGCCAGCACCTGCACATAAAAATCGCGCCAGATCAGCTCGGACAGCCACACAGCCGCACCTTCGCTGCCCGCCGCCATGCGGGCATGGGCCTCGCGGGCGAGCTGGCGGATCGACACCGTGCCAAAGCGCAGGTGCACGCTCAGGTAGCTGGGGCCTTTGACGGCCGGAAAGTCGCGCCGCTGGCCATAAGCATCAATGCGGTGCAGAAAGTCCGTCAGCAGCGCCTGACCGCCCGATTCACCTGCTGGGATGTGCAGGTCTTGCAGATTGGTCGTATCGAAGTCGATGTCGGACAGGCGCGGCACCGGTTGGCGCAGGGCGGTGGGGCGGGGTGCCAGGTGAGCCGCATAGCGCTCGACGGGGTAGGCCTTGAGGTAAAAATCATTGACCTTGCGCAGCCAGGCGTTCTTGTAGGGTGTGAAGACCGAAAACGCCGTGCCCGACTGGGTCATGACCTCCTGGCGCTCAAAGACCACATGGTCCTTGCAGGTGTGCAGGGCGATGCCGTGGTCGGCCAGGTGGCCGCGCACTTTGGCGTCGCGCAGTTGGGCCAGGGGTTCGTCGTCGTGGCTGGTGAACACTGCCAGGACGCCCAGCTGCTGGGCAAGTCGAGGGATTTCGTGCTCCGCCAGAGCATGGCGCACGATCAGGCCACGGCCCTCGCCTGCGAGTTCGGCCAGCCGCTGGTCCAGTTCCACCAGCGATTCACGGATGAACTCGACCCGACGATCGGCCTTGGGCAGACTGTCCAGGATGGCGGTGTCGAAGACAAAGGCCACATGCACTTGCTGGCAGTGCTTCAAAGCCAGGTAAAGCGCGGCGTTGTCGTGCGCCCGCAAATCCCGGCGCAACCAGACCAAGCCGCTCGAAAAAGGGGTATCCATGGACAGTAAATACCTGTAGCCCCAACCCGGCAGCCCAGGGCGGGGCCGTTAAAATCGGTGCATGTTTGCCGATTCTGCCTCCTTCAAGCTCACGCATCATTTTTTGATTGCAATGCCCGGGCTGGAGGATGCGTTTTTTGCCCGCAGCGTGGTCTACCTGTGCGAGCACAGTGAACGCGGTGCCATGGGCCTGATCATCAACCAGCCCAGCGACCTGTCGATGCGGCAGCTGTTTGACAAGGTGGATCTGCCCCTGCACCGCACCGACATGGCCAACACCCCGGTCCTGCTGGGTGGTCCGGTGCAAACCGAGAGGGGCTTTGTGCTGCACGATCCGATCCAGATGGCCGAGCCGACACAGGACGGCCGCTCGATCTATGCCTCCACCCTCACGGTGCCCGGCGGGCTGGAGATGACCACCTCGCGTGATGTGCTTGAAGCCTTGTCTTCGGGGGCGGGCCCGCGCCGCGTGCTGATCACGCTGGGCTATGCCTCCTGGGGCGAAGGGCAGCTGGAGTCCGAGTTGGCCGAGAACAGCTGGCTCACCGTGCCCGCCGATGTGGGCATCGTGTTCGACACACCGCTGGCGCAGCGCTACGACAAGGCGCTGGGCCTGCTGGGCCTCCAAAGCTGGATGTTGTCACCCGAAGCGGGGCACGCATGAGCCAGGCCGAACAAGCGCCCGTGCCGCCCTCGCAGCAAACCTTTCTGGCTTTCGATTACGGCCTCAAGCGCACCGGTGTGGCCGTGGGCAACCGCCTGATGAAGACCGCCATGCCTCAAGGCACCATCGCCGCCGAGGGCGATGTCCGCTTTGAGCACATTGCCAAACGCATCAAAGAGTGGCAGCCCGACGCATTGGTGATTGGCGTGCCCACCCACCCCGATGGCGGTGAGCACGAAAACACCTTGCGCGCCCGCAAGTTCGGCCGCCAGCTGCGGGGTCGTTTTGGCCTGACGGTGTACGAGGTGGACGAGCGTTACACCACCACAGAGGCCCATTCCTATGGCGCCAAAGACGCTGACGCTGCAGCGGCAGCCATCATCCTGGAACAGTTTTTAAGGAACCTGACGTGACCACTCTTGCTCTTGATGCCGAGGCCCTGTACCAGGAACTGCTGCGCGGTGTGCGCAGCCTGTGCCAGGCCAACACGCGCCTGGTGGGCATCACCTCCGGTGGGGCTTGGCTGGCCCAGCGCCTGCAGCGCGATCTGGGTCTGAGTGGCGAATCGGGGCAGGTGTCCTCGGTCATGCACCGCGACGACTACGCCCAGCGTGGCCTGTCGGCCGGTGGCCAGACCAGCCTGCCCTTCGAGGTCGATGGGGCCGACATCCTGGTGCTGGACGATGTGCTCTACACCGGTCGCACCATCCGCGCCGTGCTCAACGAGATTTTTGACTACGGCCGCCCCGCCCGCGTGCAGCTGGCCGTGCTGGTGGACCGCGGAGGTCGCCAGCTGCCGGTGCAGGCCGACTATGCCGCCGCACGAGTGGCGCTGCCCGAGACGCAATCGCTGGCGCTGGCCCGCGATGCAGCGGGCCGTTTCAGTTTTGACGTGGAGAACAAAGCCTGATTGAGGTAAACAACATGCTCTACAAACGCAACAACCCCCAACTCAACAAGAACGGCGAGCTGATCCATCTGCTCTCCACCGAAGGCCTGTCCAAGGACATCCTGACGCACATCCTCGACACTGCGTCGAGCTTTGTCAGCGTCAACGACCGCGAGGTGAAAAAGGTGCCCCTCCTGCGCGGCAAGAGCGTGTTCAACCTGTTCTTCGAGAACAGCACCCGCACCCGCACCACCTTCGACATCGCGGCCACGCGCCTGTCGGCCGACGTTTACACGCTCGACATTGCCCGGTCTTCGGCCAGCAAGGGCGAGTCGCTGCTCGACACCATTGCCAACCTGAGCGCCATGGCCGCTGACATCTTTGTGGTGCGCCACAGCGAATCGGGTGCGCCGTATCTGATTGCCCAGCATGTCGCGCCCCATGTGCATGTGGTCAACGCGGGTGACGGGCGTCACGCCCACCCCACCCAGGCGCTGCTGGACATGTACACGATCCGGCACTACAAGAAGGATTTTTCCAACCTCACGGTGGCCATCGTGGGCGATGTGCTGCACTCGCGTGTGGCGCGCTCCGACATCCATGCGCTCACCACGCTCGGCTGCGCCGAGGTGCGTGTGGTGGGCCCCAAGACCCTGGTGCCGTCCGACATGGCGCAAATGGGTGTGCGCGTCTTCAACACCCTCGAAGAGGGCATCAAGGGCTGCGACGTGGTCATCATGCTGCGCCTGCAAAACGAACGCATGAGCGGCGCGCTGCTGCCCTCCAGCCAGGAATACTTCGAGAGCTTTGGCCTCACCCCTGAAAAGCTGCAACTGGCCAAACCCGACGCCATCGTCATGCACCCGGGCCCGATCAACCGCGGTGTCGAGATCGACTCGGCGGTGGTCGACGGCCAGCAAAGCGTGATCCTGCCGCAGGTGACCTTTGGCATCGCGGTGCGCATGGCGGTGATGAGCATCGTGGCCGGCAACGAAGCCTGAGGGGAGCAAGAACATGAAAATTCTGATTCAAAACGGTCGCGTCATCGACCCCGCCAGTGGCCTGGACAAAACCGCCGATGTGGCGATCGCGGCGGGACGCATCGTGGCTGTGGGCACTGCGCCTGCCGACTTCGGTCCCAACCGTGTGATCGACGCCAAGGGCTGCATCGTGGCCCCTGGCCTGGTGGATCTGGCGGCTCGCCTGCGCGAGCCTGGCCAGGAGCACGCGGGCATGCTCGAGAGCGAAATGGCCGCCGCCGTGGCCGGTGGCGTCACCAGCCTGGTCTGCCCGCCCGACACCGAGCCGGTGCTTGATGAGCCGGGTCTGGTCGAGATGCTGCGTTACCGGGCTGAAAAACTGCACCAGGCCCGTGTGCTGCCGCTGGGCGCACTCACGGTGGGCCTCAAGGGCGATGTGCTGACCGAAATGGGCCAGCTCACCGCGGCCGGTTGCGTGGGCTTCAGCCAGGCCGAGGTGCCGATCCCCAGCACCCAGGTGTTGCAACGTGCCTTGCAGTACGCCAGCACCTTTGGCTACACCGTCTGGTTGCGCCCGCAAGAGCTGCACCTGGGCAAGGGCGTGGCCGCCAGCGGTCCGCTGGCCACACGCATGGGCTTGTCCGGTGTGTCCGTGGCGGCCGAGACGATCGCGCTGCACACCATCTTTGAGCTGATGCGCTCGACCCAGGCCCGCGTGCACCTGTGCCGCATCAGCAGCGCCGCAGGCGTGGCACTGGTGCGCCAGGCCAAGGCCGAAGGCCTGCCCGTGACGGCCGACGTGAGTATCAACTCACTGCACCTGACCGACGCCGATATGGGCTACTTTGACAGCCGTGCACGCCTCACGCCTGTGCTGCGTCAGCAGCGCGACCGCGATGCGCTGCGCGCTGGCCTGGCCGATGGCACGATCGACGCGCTGGTGTCAGACCACACACCCGTGGATGCCGACGCCAAGGCTTTGCCTTTTGCCGAGGCCGAGCCCGGTGCCACCGGCATGGAGCTGCTCTGGAGCCTGGCGCTCAAGTGGGGGCAGGACGCGGGTGTGCCTGTGACTCAGGTGCTCTCGCGCATCACAGCCGATCCGGCCCGCGTGCTGGGCAGCGCGTTGGCCACGCTGCAAGGCTCGGTGGGTCAGCTGGCCGTGGGCGGTGCGGCCGATGTGTGTGTGCTGTCCGATCAGGGCCACTGGCCGGTGGCAGCCGACGCGCTGCGCAGCCAGGGCAAGAGCACACCGTTCTCGGGCTACGAGTTGCCCGGCCGCGTGCTGGCCACGGTGGTGGGTGGACACGTGGCCTTCGAGGCCCGCTGAGCCTCGGTGCCCATGCGCTACGTGCTCGCAGTCTGGAAGCTGCTGCGTGGTCTGCTGCATGTGCTGGTGGGCATCTGGTGGATCACCGCCCATTTCCCGCGCCTGAGCGCCGAGCAACGCGAGATGCGCGTGCAGGTCTGGGCGGCGCAGTTCCTGGCGCTTTGGGGCATCCATGTGCGGGTGCTGGGACAGCCGGTGATGGCCGGGCCCGCCCTGATCGTGGCCAACCACATTTCCTGGCTGGACATCTCGGTCATCCATGCGGCGCGGCACTGCCGCTTTGTCTCCAAGTCGGACATCCGGGACTGGCCTCTGGTGGGCCTGCTGGCCGCAGGCGCGGGCACCTTGTTCATTGAGCGTGCCAGCCGCAAGGACGCGTTGCGCATGGTCAAGGACATGGCCGATGCCATGCAGGATGGTGATGTTGTGGCGGTGTTTCCCGAAGGCACCACCAGCGATGGCCGTGACCTGCTGCCCTTCCATGCCAACCTGATCCAGTCGGCCATTGCCGCCGGGGCCCCGGTGCAGCCCATGTCGCTGAAGTTTGTGGATGCCCGCACAGGCGAGACCAGTTTTGCACCTTGCTACATCGGCGACGACACCCTGATTGGCTCGATGTGGCGGACGCTGACTGCGCCGCCCATTGCGGCCGTGGTCCATTTTGGGCTGCCGCAAGAGGCGAATGGGCGCGACCGGCGCCAATGGGCGAGTGACCTGCGCGAGGAGGTCATCCGTCTGCGCGATGCGCAGGGCTGAAGCCGAGACTCAAACCCGGCTGAAGGTGACCACGTGATCGACCTCGGCGCGGATGCCGATCCACTCGCCAATTTTGTGATCATGGTGGCTGGGCACGTGGGCCATCAGCAAGTCACCGCTGGCCAGGCGCAAGGTATACAGAAACTCCGAACCCCTGAATGCCTTGCGGATGATTTCGGCTTTCACGGGCGCATCGTCGTCGTGCACGATGTCGTCGGCGCGCAGCAGCACATCGCACTGGCCCTGCTCAAAGGCGCAGGGCAGGGGGCATTCGGCCACATCGGTGAGTGAGCCCACTGGGGTGTCGACCACCACCTGGCCGTTGACCTCGCGCAAGGTGGCTGGCGTAAAAACGCCATGGCCAATGAAGTCGGCCACAAAGCGCGTGGCCGGGCGGTGGTACAGGCTGTAGGCGTCGTCCCACTGGTGCAGCTGGCCTTCGTTCATGACGCCGATCACGTCACCGATGGCAAAGGCTTCCAGCTGGTCGTGCGTGACCAGCAGCGCCGTGGCCTGTGCCGCCTTGAGGATGTTGCGCACCTCTTGCGCCAGGCGTTCACGCAGGTCAATGTCCAGGTTGGAAAATGGTTCGTCCAGCAGCAGCAGATCAGGTTTGGGCGCCAGCGCCCGCGCCAGTGCCACACGCTGCTGTTGCCCGCCGGAGAGTTCGTGCGGGTAACTGGAGCCGGCACCCGCCAGGCCCACCAGTTCCAGCACCTCGGCCACACGTTGCTGGCGCGCTGACGCGGGCAAGTGGGTCAGGCCAAAGCCCACATTGCGCTGCACATCCATGTGTGGAAACAGGGCGTAGTCCTGGAACACCATGCCGATGCGGCGGTGCTCGGGGGGCTCGGTGTGCCCAGGGCTGCTGACCGCCCGCCCGGACAGCAGGATTTTGCCGCCGCCAACGGGTTCGAGCCCGGCCACGGCACGCAGCAAGGTGGTCTTGCCGCAGCCCGAGGGGCCGATCAGCACGCCAATGTCGCCTGCACGCAGGCCCAGGCCCACACCGCGCACGGCAGGCGTGCTGCGGCCCGGGTATTGGATGTCCAGTTGGCTGAGCTCGAGAAACATGTGGGCTATTGTAGGAGTCTGCCCCAGAGGGTACGTGGCGCGCAGGGCATGGCCTTGCAAGGCCGCCTCCTACAATCGCGGTCATGCTTCGTTCATTTGCTGCCCACCTGGTCCGGCTGGGGTTCACCTTGCTTGCACTGACGCTGGCGTTGCCGGTGCTGGCCGTGCTCGCGTCCTGGCTGCAATGGACACCGCAGACACTGGATTTGCTGCGCGAGATGGCCACCACGGTGTTGCCCGATTACGCGCTGACCTCGTTGGTGCTTTGCCTGATGGTGGCGGTAGGGGTTGTGGTGCTGGGCTTGTCGAGCGCGGCACTGGTGACCTTGTTCGAATTTCCGGGGCGAGCCGCGCTGGAGTGGTTGCTGCTGCTGCCCCTGGCCATGCCTGCTTATGTGGTGGCGTATGCCTACACCGACTTTTTGCAGTTTGGCGGACCATTGCAGATGGCACTGCGCGGGGGGCTGGGCTTGCAGGGGCGCCTGTGGCCCGATGTGCGCAATGTCTGGGGGGCGGCGCTGGTGTTCACTTTGGCGCTTTACCCCTATGTCTATTTGCTGGCCCGCACGGCGCTGGTCGAGCGTGCGGCGGGCCTGATGGAGGCGGCCCGCCTGCTGGGCGCGCCCCTGCCGCGCCGCATCCGTGAAATCGCCTTGCCACTGGCCCGCCCGGCGGTCGCGGCCGGGGTGGCGTTGGCCCTCATGGAAACGCTGGCCGACTTTGGCGTCTCCAGTTACTTCGGTATCCAGACTTTCACGGCGGGCATCTACAAGGCCTGGCTGTCGATGGACAACCGGATTGCCGCCGCGCAGCTGGCCACCGTGCTGCTGGCGGTGGTGGTGGTGCTTTTGCAGCTGGAGCAGCGCGCCCAGAAACGACTGCGTTTCAACCTGGGGCGGGGGGGGCGTCAGGGCTCCGCCGAAGCCCAACCCGTGCGGCTGCATGGCGGGCATCGAATTCTGGCCTGGCTGATCTGCGGCATCCCCGTGGCTTTGGGCTTTGCGCTGCCGGTGCTGATCTTGCTGCACAGCATGCTGGCCGAAGTCAATGAGCTCCCTTGGACGCGGTTTGCGCAATGGACGCTGAACAGCTTGCGCTTGGGCAGTGTGACTGCCTTGCTGGCCGTCGGTGTGGCGCTCATGCTGGCCTTCAGTGCGCGTGTGCGTGCCGATGCCTTGAGCCGCTTGACCATGGCCCTGGTGGGTTTGGGTTACGCCATCCCCGGCGCGGTGGTGGTGGTGGGCCTGCTCTTGCCCGTGGGCTGGCTCCAGCAAGCCTGGCCGGGCAGCGCCGCCGGAGCCTGGATCACCGCCACATCATTGGGCTTGGTGTGGGCCTATCTGGTGCGGTTTTGTGCGGTGGCCCTGCAGTCGGTGCAAAGCGGTTATGCACGCATTCCGGCCAGCCTGGACGATTCGGCACGCATGCTGGGCGTGACCGGTTGGGGCCTGATGCGCCAGGTGCACGCCCCGCTGCTGCGCCGCACCACGGTGGCGGCCATGCTGCTGGTGTTTGTGGATGTGATGAAGGAGTTGCCTGCGACCATGGTGCTGCGCCCCTTCAACAGCGACACCCTGGCGGTGGTGGCGTACCAGCTGGCCCGCGACGAACGCCTAGGCGAGGCTGCCTTGCCCTCGCTGGCACTGGTGCTGGCGGGGCTGATCCCGGTGATGTTGCTGAGCCGCACGCTACGGCAGCAACAAGGCTGAGGTCCTGTGGCCGACGCTTTATTGACGGCGTTGCTCAGCCGATGATTCTTCGATGACTTGTCGGACAATGGCCTGGGCATGCTCTTCGGTGATGCCAAATTCCTGGCGAAGATGTTCGATGGTGCGTCGCTCTTTCGCATGGACGTGCCCATCCCTGACCAGTTCTTCCACTTCGCTCGTGAACTCGATTTCCTGTCGTCGGACACGGGTGGCAAAGGCGGATGCCACGATGCCGGTGAGCATGGCCAAAGTGAACACGCCCGACAAGGCTGTGATGGCACCAATGAATTTACCGTAAACGGTGATGGGGACTGCATCACCGTAACCCACTGTGGTGATGGTGATGATGGCCCACCACATGGCGTCCGGAATGGTCCCGAACTGGGCAGGCTGAACATGGTGCTCGGCGTAGTACATCAGGCACGAGGTGATCAGGATCGACAGGGCCAGCAGGTAAAGCGCCGAAATGAAAGAGTCGCGTTCGGCGTAAATCGAAGCGATCAGGTCTTCCAGGGCTGTGGAGTAGTGCGACAGTTTGAGGATTCGCAACACGCGGATGACCCGCAACACCCGCAGATCCAGGCCGGGCATCAAGGATTGCAAAAAGAAAGGCAGGATGGCGACCAGATCGATCAGGCCATGAAAGCCCAGCATGTAATGCAGGCGTCGGCCAGAGGCCGTGCTCAGCCTGGCGTGGGGGTTGTCTGCCGCTGTCCAGACCCGCAGAATGTATTCAATGCTGAAAAAGAAAATTGAGGCGTTATCGAACCAGGCAAACGCTTGCTGGTAGCGGTGTTCGATGGCGGGCACCGATTCCAGAATGACGGCCACCACATTGGCCAGCACCAGCAAGGTCATGACCCATGAAAATACCAAGGCGGCCGTCTTGTCCTTCACGCTGGCGTAGCGGAGGATCAAAAACAGACGTTCTCTGAAGCGCAGATGTGGGGTCATGGGTGGTCACGGTGGGCTGCTGAGGCACAAGGACGAAAGGTGCCAAGCCCAAGTGTCGCAGACTGCGGGGGCGGCCCGCTAAGATCGGCCATTCGGGCTGCTGTTCCGGGTGCAGATGTGCAGGCGTTTCAGGCAGCTGTTGCAGGAGTTTTCATGACCATTCGATCCACGGGGGCCGTGGCTGTGCTGCTGATGGCTGCGCAGCTGGCCTGTGCCCAGACGCCCTCGTCACTGCAGGTGCGCAGCTGGGCTGCGGCTTGTGCCAACTGCCATGGCACTCAGGGCGTGGCCCAGGCGCCCATGCAGCCTCTGGCAGGGCTGCCCAAAGAAGTGATTGCGCAGCGCATGCAGGATTTCAAGTCCGGCAAGGTGCCTTCGGCCACCGTCATGCACCAGCTGGCCAAGGGCTACAGCGATGAACAGATTGCGGCCATGGCCGCCTACTTTGCCGCTCAGAAACGCGCAGGAGACCGGTGATGCAACGTCGACATTTTTTGCAGGCCGGCTCTGCACTTGGTGCTTCGGGCTTGTTGGCGGCATGCGCCTCGGTGAATTCAGGCCAAGGCCCCCATGTGGTGGTCATCGGCGCGGGCTATGCGGGGGCCACTGCCGCCAAATACATCCGCATGTGGTCGAACTACGGGATCCAGGTCACACTGGTAGAGCCCAATACCGCTTTCGTGTCTTGCCCGATCTCCAATCTGGTGATTGGTGGCAGCAAGACCCTGGCCGACATCACCACGCCTTACGACAAGCTGGTCCAGCGCCATGGCGTTCAGCTGGTGCAGGACCGGGTGATTGGCATCGATGCCGACCGGCGGCAAGTCAGACTGGCCGGTGGCCGCACACTGGCCTATGACCGACTGGTGGTTTCGCCTGGAGTGGACTTCATGTGGGAAACCTTGCCGGGCATGGCCCGCGAGGGTGCCAAAGACCAGGTGCTGCACGCCTGGAAGGCTGGCGCCCAAACGGTGGCGCTGCGCAAGCAGCTTGAAGCCATGCCTGATGGTGGTGTGTTTGCCATGTCGATCCCGATGGCACCGTACCGCTGCCCACCCGGACCCTATGAACGTGCTTGTCAGGTCGCCGATTACTTCAGCCAGTTCAAGCCCCGCAGCAAGGTGATCGTGCTGGACGCCAATGACGATGTGACTTCCAAAGGGCCGCTGTTCAAGAAAGCCTGGCGCGAGCGCTATGCGGGCATGGTGGAGTACCGCCCTCGGCACAACGTGATCGATGTGGATGCCCGCACCCGCACGCTCAAGTTTGACTTCAATGACGACCTGAACGCCGATGTCTTGAACGTGATTCCGGCCATGCGGGCGGGCGATGTGGCGCTCCATGCGGGTCTGGCCACCGCCAACCAGCGCTGGTGCGAGGTGGATTTCTTGACCTTCGAGTCCAAAGTGCTCCAGAACGTGCATGTGCTTGGCGATGCTGTGCTGTCGGCCCCGCTCATGCCCAAGTCGGGCCACATGGCCAACCAGCATGGCAAGACCTGTGCGGCCGCTGTGGTGGCCTTGCTCACAGGGCAGGAGGTCAATGCCGAGCCGGTCTACAACAACATCTGCTACAGCTTTGTCAGTGCCAACGAGGTGGTGCATGTGGCCAGCGTTCACCGCTACGACGCGGCGCAAAAAACCATGCTTACGGTCCCGGGCTCGGGCGGTGTCTCTGCCCAGGCCAATGCCCTGGAAGGCGTGTATGCCATGGGCTGGGCACGCAACATCTGGGCCGACACCCTGGCTTGAGGCCGGGTGCAGCATGGCAGTGGTAAATTCTCGTTCGTGATCCCTATCCATATCGAATCGGCCTGGCAAGGCACCTCCGATTGCCGCAACTGCGGTATCCGTGACATGGTGCTGTTTGCCGATCTCAATGAGCAGGATTTTGGCCAGATTCATACCCCCATCGACGACCTGAAATACCTGCAGGACGCGGTGCTGTTCTATGAAGCCGGGCATGCGCAGGGCGTGTTCACCTTGCGCAAGGGCCTGGTCAAACTGGTGCGCTCCACCGCTGACGGCCGCGAACGCATCGTGCGTGTGCTGAGGGCCGGTGATGTGATCGGGATCGAAGCGCTGGCCACCTCCCGCTACGACACCGAAGCCGTGGCCATGACCGACATCAGCGTGTGCCGTATCCCGTTGTCGGTGTTGCACCATTTGTCAGTGCATTCACCTCGCTTGCACACCCGTTTGATGCAGAAGTGGCAGCAGGCGCTCAAGGATGCCGATGACTGGCTGGCTGAACTCAATTTCGGGACGGCCCGCCAGCGTGTGGCCAGACTCGCCCTGAAAATGCGTGATGCCGACGCCCCGCATATGACCACCTTGTTTGCTCGGCAGGACATGGGGGCGATGCTGGACCTCAAACTTGAAACCGTGAGCCGGGAAATCAGCGCGCTGGTGCGCGATGGCTTGCTCAAGCCCCAGGACAAGTCTGGGCGACATTACGAGATTGTTGATGAAAAACGATGGTTCTCCCTTTGAGGCGCACAGTACCTTGCTGGACCGACGCGACGCCTTGCGTGCCGTGGCGGCGTTGGGCGTTTTGTTGCTGGCCTGTGGTTATTCGACCCAGGCACAGGCCTACAACAAGGCGGCTTTTGACGCGCGCTCATTGCAGGATGCCACCCGGGCACTCAGTTTGGGGGCCTGGAGCGAAAGCCGCGAAGTGAACCTCACCGTGCCGGATGTGGCTGAGAACGGCGCCGCCGTCTCGGTGAGCCTGGGCACGAGCTTGCCGCAGGTGCGGCAAATGCTGGTGCTGGTGGACAAGAACCCCACGCCGCTGGCCGCGCGTTTTGTCCTCACCGATGCGGTGGAGCCGCAGTTTTCCACCCGCATCCGGATGGCGGAAACCGCGCAGGTTTATGCGGTCGTCATCTTGGCCGATGGCCGCGTTTTGTTCGCCCGCAAAGAGGTCAAGGTGACCCTCAGCGGCTGCGGCGGTTGAATGGGCAAGGAGCAACCATGACAGAAGCAACCCGAATCCGCGCCCAATCTTCCGGCGACAAAGCCCAGGTGCGCGTGTTGATGAGCCATGAGATGGAGAACGGCCAGCGCAAGGATGCAGCCGGCAAGCTGGTGCCTGCCTGGTTCATCCAGGAAGCCGACATCACGCTCAATGGCAAGCTGGTGCTCTCGCTGGAGTGTGGCACTGCCGTGTCCAGGAACCCGTTTCTGGTCTTCACCCTGCGTGGCGCCCGTGCTGGCGACAAAGTGGCGGTGAGCTGGCGTGACACCAAAGGGGTGAGCCGGACGGACGAAGCCCTGGTGCTCTGAGCCTGGCTTCGTGATTTTTGCGGCCTCTGATGGTGCCCCCGACAGGAATCGAACCTGTATTTACACCTTAGGAGGGAGTCGTTCTATCCATTGAACTACGGTGGCGCCGGGGGGGATTGTAAAGGGGGCTTTCAGTCCTGTGTTTACGGCCCATGCAAGGCAATGGGGGCGCTGGTGTTGGCTGGTTTCAGTCTAAAAGCCACGAGGTAATTCTGAGGAATCCCACTGAAATCCCACCGATCCGCCGTTTGTTAAAGCCTCATCAGCTGACACAAATTGGATGTAGCGCCAACAGTGATGTCAATGAAGAGCTATTGGCATTGACTGCCTAACCGGTCGGGCGTTCAGTTTTCCTTTTGCCCACAACTTCAGCATGTCCGACGTTCACGGCGGGTGCCGCTGAGACATATGCGAGAACCGGAATTGTTTTTCTTAAAGATTTTCAAAAATCAGTCGTCAATGAAGTGACAAGCAGCAAGAAATCATTAACTACCAATTTACGCTAATACTTGACATGACAACCTTTCATAAGTTCTGTGATGCGATAGTGATTGTCTCAAGGTGTCGCGCATTGATTGGTGCTGTTGTTGCTTGTGCATCCGTTTCGACTGTGCATGCTCAAGCAGTTCCTTCAGAAATGATGGCCAACGACACCGCATTCAAGCAAATGGGTATTTATGGTGCTTGGGCACAAGGCTATACCGGCAAAGGTGTCAGAATTGGTTTTGTAGACACTGGTGCAGATTTAACCAATAAGGATATGAAGAATATCATTTTGGCTAAATCGCCTTACTATAAAACCATGATCGATGTAGATCGTGGCCATGGTACGGGTGTCATCTCTCTTGCTGCGGGGTCGAGAGATGGTACTGGTGTCGTAGGGGTCGCATACGATGCCTCTGTGTTGGTGTATGCGGGCGGTGCAAATGGTCTGGTTTTGTACAGTGATATCGCCAATGGCATCAAATGGAATGCCGATAATAAAGCCGATATCATCAATTTGAGTTTGGGGGCGCGCATGGCCCAAACAGATTTTTCTAAATATTACCGCACGGTTTCTCCGGGCATTTATGCTCGTAATTTTGCTACTGATCCATACAATAATACAACGCTGTTGCCTGCGCTGCAATATGCAGCTGCCAAAGGATCGGCCCTCGTATTTGCTGCGGGGAATGATGGAAATCTGACACCCACATCACCTGCTAACCTTGCTGTTGCCACTGACACCAAAGGCAATTTGCTCTTAGGCGGACAGGCAATTATTGTTGGTGCAGTAGATAAGAACAACAATATTGCTTCTTTTTCTAATCAAGCGGGTCATATCTGCCAAAACTTGATTTCCAATGCTTGTCAAGATAAAGTTTTTATTCGCGATTTCTTTGTGGTTGCTCCGGGTGGTAGTTTGCAATGGGTGGCCAATGCAAATTCAACCGTCACGAAGACGTCTGCTGCACTTCAGGATATTGGGACTTCGGATAGCGCAGCCTATGTCTCAGGTGTTTTGGCGCTCCTTCGATCGTCACAGAAGCAACTCACAGCCGCACAATCTATCGAAATATTGAAAAAATCAGCCGTAGACCTTGGTACACCGGGCGTCGACAGCGTCTACGGTTATGGACTTGTTTCGGCTGAACGCGCTATCAATATGGCCATTGGCCAAATCAATATTGTCAAAGCAACGACCCAAACCACCACACAGATATCTGCAAGCAATGCTGTGTTGTCATCCACCGGCATGACTGGTGGTGTCATCACCAAGCAAAGCTTCATGGGTAGCAATGCTTTGCAAAATACCCAAGTTGTTGATTCCACGGGACGCACATTTTCAGCCAATATGACTGCTGGAATTGCCACAACCATGATGGCCTACAACCCGGGCACGGCATATTCTGCACTGAGCGGCGGCGCTCCAATTAATTACGTTGATTTCGGGTATGGCAATGCTTTGAGCAGTGTTTACAGCAGTGCAACCATGAACGGTGCCAAAGTCGGCCATCAATTTGACAGCAAGGTCTATGTTGGCATGGAGGTCGGTGTTGCCCATGAAATCAATTCGGTTTTGGGCTCAACCGGCTATGGCGGCATGGCGGTTGGCAACTCTGACACCCATTGGAATGCATTCCATCTGGGCTTGCCTGTGGCCAATGAAAGCATGTTGTTCGGCAGCATGGCCGTTGGCTCGACCAAGGCTGGTATTGCTCCTGACAGCTTGATCACTGGCTTCTCTACACTGAAAACAAAATCTTGGACGATGGGCTTCATGACCAAGAACGTGTTTGCAAATAGAGACTCATTGACTTTCCAGGTGACTGAGATGCCGCACATTACCTCGGGGACTGCAGAAGTGACCTCTGTGACGGGCTTCAATTACGATAACGTGACTGACATGGGTGCCAACGTCACACCAACCGTGACCCGGGAAACCTTGAATCTTGTCAATTCTTACAGGCAGTTTGCATCCAGTGTGATTCATACGATGCCATTGGACAAAGTGTCTTTGATCAAAACATCGTTGCTGTTCCAGTCAGACAACGCAGGGTCAAAAGTCAATCAGATGCTGAGCATCAACTACATTGCACGATTCTGAAAACGGATCATCCTGTAAATCCCTTGCACCCTGCATATCGGACGCGGTGGATGCGGCTTCAGTCCCGTCGCACGGTATAGACCAGGTCCAGCGCATTGATGTCACCGGCCTGTGCCCGCAGTGTCAGACGCCGCGACAGGTCGTAGAAGACGTACAGGCTGCCGAAGGCGCCGCTCAGGCTGCTTTCGTAGACGAGGTAGAAGTCTTTCGAGAGGCGCTTGCCCAGTGTGATGGCCGTGCCCGTGGCGCTGGTGCTGCTGGTCGTGGTGGTGCTGCGGCTGCCGCTGGCGACCGAGATCTCGTCCAGGCCCAGGGCATTGGCCAGATCACCGCCCAGCCTTTGTCCATTGCCGCCGAGCAAGGCCATGGCCGCTTGTTGCAGCACCGCCGATTCGGCACCGCCGCCAGCCGGGGAGCGGCCCAGCACCAGCCAGGCCAGTTTGTCGGCATCGGGCATGTCGGGGGCGGCGTACAGGCGCACACGCGGTGCCAGCGCGGTGCCGGTCACCGTGACCCCCACGCGCTGTGACAGGTTGGGGCGCAGTGCCACGATGTCGAGCTGCGGGTTGTCGTAAGGGCCGTTGAAGCGCAGCAGGCCCTGGTCGATGTCGAGCTGCTGGCCATAGGCCTTGAAGCGACCGCCTTCGGTGCGGACCTGGCCGCTCAGGCGCGGCAGGTTCTGCGTGGCGCTGGAACTGCTCAGTGTGACCTGCCCCGCCAAGCGGGTGCTCAGGCCATGGCCCTGGACCCGGAAGTCCGGACCCAGATCGAGCAGCACCCGCACTTCGGGCGTGCCCATGAGGGTGCGACCGGAGGCTTTGGGTGGGGACGGCGTGGTCACGGTCTTCTTGACCACCACATCCTCGCCCAGTGTGGGCGTGGTGTCGTCGGGCAGGGTGAACTGGGCCTGGTCTGCCGTGAGCTGCCCGCTCAGCTGCATGCGGCCTTTGTCCATGCGGCCCTCCACCTGGCCGGAGACCGTCAGGCGGCGATCGGCGCGGTTGCTGACGCGCAAGCCCCGTGCGTTCAGTTGCAGCCGCATCTGCACATCGTCCAGCGTGGCAGCTTCACCTCGGGCGCTTGGCCAGGCGATCTGCCCATGAGCGCTGATGTCGCCGCCTTGTGCACCTGCACCCCTGATGCTGAACTGCTCCAGCACCAGGCTTTGTGCCTGCAGGCGGGCCTGCAGCTGGCCCTGGCTGAATTCAATGCCCTCCACGGCCGAGCGCGCTGCGAGGTTCTGTGCTTGCAGTCGCCCGGACCACAGCGGGGCGGTGCGCGTGCCGGAGATGTCCACTGCCGCATCCAGCGAGCCCTGCACCCGCCAGCCTGGCGGAGCCAGCCAGGACCAGGTGCCAATGCGGGGCAGGCGCGCCGTGACCTGCCCACTCAGCGGTGCCTGCGCAGGCCACAGCTTGGCCGGCTCACTCAGGTTCAGCTGGCTTTGCAGCCGGGCTTGCAACTGACCTGCCTGCTCGGTGTCCCATTGCAGCTGCAGTTGCGCGTCCTGGCCTTGAACACGCAGCTCGGCCAGGGCGGTCTGGATGCTTGCGTCCAGGGGCGGCGCTGATCCGCCTTCGGCGGCCACGAGCAGGCGGCCGCGGCTGCGCTGCAGGCGCGCCTGCAGGTTCAGCTGCTCTTCCAGCGAGAGGGTGAGCGCGCCTTTGAGCAGCAGGTCGCCTTGCGTTTCGGGCGCGCCCAGCATGTGTGCCCACTGCAGTGGCAGGTCGCTGAGCTCGGCGCGCAGGTGCACTAGCGGCAAACCGATGGCTCTGGGGGTCCAGTCGCCACGTTCGATCTGCAGCAGGGCCTGGCCCGGGCTGGGGCCTTGCAGGCGCCAGCTGCTGGCGGCCCATTGCGCCGCGCCGGAGCTGGCGTCCCATTGCCAGGCCATGGGGTTTTGCAGTTGCACGCTGATGCTGTCGGAGCCGGATGTCCATTGCAGCTGCGCTTGCTGCCACAGGCCTTCCCAGTGCCGGGGTGAAGCGTTGGCGGTGTGTCCCATCTGCCAGCGGGTGTCAAAACGGGCCTGCCCTTGCTGGTTCTGGAGCTGACCCTGTGCTTGGGCTTGCAGCTGTTGCAGCGTGCCCTCCAGCTGGAGACGGCTGGCACGCCATTGCCACAGGCCCGAGTCGGCGTGGCCCAGTTGCAACTGAGGCACATCAAGCTGAGCCTGCAGTTGTGTGGTGGGTTGTTGCCAGCCACCTTGCCACTGGGCCCGAGCCTGGAGTTGCCCCTGGGCCTGCCAAGCAGGCGCGACCGATGGCCAGCGCTGCAGCCACTGCAGGCTGCGCTGTGCGTCCTGCACATCGATCTGGATGCGGCCTTGGCCGCCCTCTGGGCTCAGCTGGCCTTCCAGTTGTCCTTGCAGTCCAGGCCAGGCCCAACGCCATGCTCCCTGCAGCGAAGCGCGGCTGGGTTGCCATTGGCCTTGTCCTTGCAGCAGGGCCTGGGTCAGGCGCAGTTCAAGTTGCTCGAATTTCCACAGGTCGGGGGTCCATTGGCCATGGGTCTTGACGGTGGCGGACTCGCTGGCCGCTTGCAGCAGCGCGTCAAAAGTCACGGCCTTTTTGTCGGTTTGTGTGGCTTGGAGCGTGCCGCTCAGGGCCGGGCCGGTCAGGGCTGTGTGCAACTGGTCCAGGCGAAGGTGTTCAATCGTCGCTTGGCCTTGCCAGCCGTCGGGCTGCCATTGCCCTTGGGCCTGGGCACCGCCGCCAGGCCATGCAAGCTTCAGTGTCGAGACCTGCCATTGCTGGTTTTCCTGACTGAGGTCAATGTCCAGTTTTTGCAAGGGCAGGCGTTGTTTGTCCCACGGGCCGGGCAGCGCGTTGCTCAGTGTGCCTTGCACCAGCCACCGCTCGCCTGAGGCAGCGGCCTCTGGGTGGGCTTGCAACTGGCCCTGCAGCTGTGTGTGTGGCGCACCAGGCCAGAGGCTGGCCAGGTCCAGCCGGGTGGCCTGCGCGCTCGCGCTGGACAGCATGGCCGTTTGCCAGGGTTGCAGCGTGGCCTCCAGCTGCAGTTGCATGGTCTGGGCCGAGGTGCGGGTCGGCTGGATGCGTGCCTGCAGTTGCAGCTGCGCCGAGGCTCCTGCCAGGTGGCCCTGCAACTGCGCATGGGCTTGCAGGGGCAGGGCCTGTGTGCTGCCCGGGGCGGCTGCGGTGATGTCGCCTTGCAGCTGTAAGGCCAGCGGCATGGGGGCGGCAGCGCCCAGGGTGGCCTGCCCTTGGTAGCGGCCTTGCGCGAGTTCGAGTTGGTGCAGCGTCAGCGCATGTGTTTGACCGTCAAACCGGTAGTGGCCCCGAACGCCGTGGAGGGTGACAGGGTGGCTGCTTGCCCACTGCACCTGCTCGATTTGCCAGGGCAGATCGACGCGCAGGGGAAACCTGAGTTGGCTCGGAGGTGGGGCCGTTGAGGCTGGGCTCTGGTCTTCGATGGTGAGGGTCTTCAGCTGCAGTTGCGTCAGCGGCCAGTGGCCCTCACGCAGGCGTGACCAGTCGAGTGTCAGCGCACTGCCGCGTACCTGCACGTCCAGCCCTTGGCGGTGCCAGCGCAGATGGCCGATGTACCCTCCCTGCTGGAGGCTGCCCTGCACCCGTTCGAACTGCAGTGTTTGTGCAGCGGGCAGTGCCCAGGCCAGCATGCGCAAGGCGGTTGCCAGCGAACCTTCGGTGTGTGTCCAGCCCCACAGCCCGCCCAGGCTGGCCGACAGGGTGAGCAGCGCGACCGCCGCGACTCGCCGGGCGCGATGCTGGCGCTGGGGCTGCGCAGGTGTTGGCGGTGTGAGGTCGTCCATCAGAACTTGAACCCCACGCTCATGTGCAGACGCCAACGCTGCGTGTCTATGGCTTGAGCCAGGTCGATCTGCAGCGGCCCGACCGGGCTGCGCCAGCGGGCACCCACACCTGCGCCCACTTTGGCGTGCAGCTGTGAGGGTGTGTTGGCCACCGCGCCCGCATCGACAAAGACAGCACCCTCCCAGTCGGTGCGCTGGTTCTGGCTGTAAATCGGGATCTGCCACTCGACACTGCCGCTGGCCAGGTAGCGACCCGCACTGATGACGCCGGGCGTAGTCTCCACGCCAATGCCGCTCAGGGGGTAGCCACGTACGCTGCCGTCACCGCCGGCCAAAAACAGCTGGGTGGTCGGGATGCCGCTGGCGTCCTGGGTGACCACGCCACCCAGCTCGCCGCGCAGGGAGAGTTTGTGGGCCGATTCGCCCAAGGGCTGCATGGCCAAAATTTTGCCCAGCCAGCGGGCAAACGGGGTGTGCTGGCTGCCCAGGGTCACGCCCGAGCCCACTTCCAGCCCAAAGCCCCAGCCCTGGGTTGGAAAAGGCAGCATGTCAAAGCGGCGCCAGGTCCATGCGTAGTTGGCACTCAGCGATTCGCGGGTGTCTGCCAGCGCACCCAGGGTGTGAGAGGTGTCGTACTGGGCGTAGTAGGTGCGGTCGACTTGTTCGGCCAGCTGGGTGCGGCCTGCACGCAGGCGCTGACTGGTGACTTCGTAGCCGGTGAACACCTGGTGTTCGACCTTGCCCGAGCTCGTCCAGCGCCACAGTGCTTCATCGGGTTGGCCCAGCAAATCCAGGCTCAGGGTCTGCAGGGTTTTGTCCACCGCGATTTTGGTGACGGCGCGCCAGTCCAGACCCGGAACGCGGTGCTGCGTGTATTCGGCGCTGACGCGGGGGCCGTTGTCGCTGCGCACACCCACGCCCACAACCCATTTCTGGCGCAGGGCTTCCTTGAGTTCGATTTTGACGGGCATGGCCTGGTGGGTCCCGTCGGTGTCCAGGCTCACAAACACCGAGTCGTAGAAGCCACTGGCGACCAGCCGTTGCTGGGCTTCGAGCAGATCGCTTTGCCGATAGGCCCGGCCAGAGCGGATGCGGGCCAGACGGATGGCCTGCGTTTCGCCGTAGCGCTCGCTGCCCGCCACCTGCACCTCACCCAGCATCACCTGCGGGCCGGAGTCCAGATGGAGCGTCAGACTGACGGTCTGGGCGTTGCTGTCGACCAGGGCCTGGCTGCTGCTCAGTCGGCCCAGGGGGTAGTTCTCGGCGGTGAGCTGGCGCAGTGTCGCGGCCTTGGCCTGGTTCCACGCCGCTTGTGTGAAAGCATGGCCTGCGGGCATGGCCCATTGTTTGAGCAAGGCCGCCTTTTGTGCCTGGGTGGCCGGGTTGTCGTTGATGTCGCCGCTGAAGGTGATCTGCACCGTCTGAATGGTGCTGCGCTTGCCAGGTGTCACCGCCAACGTGACCCGATGCGCTGGACTTGTGGCCGTGTCCGCTGGTGTGCCTGGCAGGCTTTGCCACGCCAGGGTGGGCGCGAAATAGCCTTGTGTGGCCATCAGCTCGCGGGCCTGGACATCGGCAGACTGCAGCAGGCGCTGGAGTTCGGTCTCGTCCAGGTCTGTCAGTCCCTTGTAGCGCTGCAGTTCCAGGTGTTGCAGCAGCCAGGCGGCGATCTCGGGCGGGCCTTCCACCTGGAGGCTGAACGCTTCGGTCGCTGCGGGCTCGGTGGCCTGGGCGTGTGTGGCGGGCCACAGCAGTGTGGCGAGCAGCCAGCTCGCGGCCAGCCAGAACCTGATCCTGGACAGGGCCAGAAAAGGAAGACGGCGAGCCTGTGGCGGTGTCCAGTCCACAGACAGGGGCTTATTTGCTGAGCAGGCGCATTGCATCTTCCAAGCCCTTGAGGGTCAGCGGGAACATGCGGTTGCTCATGAGTTGCTGGATGATGGAGATGCTTTGGCGGTATTGCCAGACCCCTTGTGGCTCGGGGTTGATCCAGGCAAATTTGGGGAAGGTGTGCGTCAGGCGCTGCAACCACTCCGCCCCGGCTTCTTCGTTGTTGTATTCGACGCTGCCGCCTTTTTGCAGAATTTCATAGGGGCTCATGGTCGCGTCCCCGATGAAGATCAGTTTGTAGTCCTTGTTGTACTTGCGCAGGATGTCCCAGGTGGCGAACTTCTCGGCAAAGCGGCGCTTGTTGTTCTTCCACATGAAGTCATAGACGCAGTTGTGGAAGTAATAAAAATCAAGGTGCTTGAACTCGGCCTTCACGGCCGAGAACATTTCTTCCACACGGGCGATGTGCTCGTCCATGGTGCCGCCCACGTCCATGAGCAGCAGCACCTTGACGTTGTTGTGCCGCTCGGGGCGCATCAGGATGTCCAGGTAGCCCGCATTGGCCGCCGTCTTGCGGATGGTGCCGTCCAGGTCCAGCTCGTCGTGCGAGCCTTCGCGGGCAAAGCGGCGCAGACGGCGCAGCGCTACCTTGATGTTGCGCGTGCCCAGCTCCTGCTGGTCATCGTAGTCTTTGTAGGCGCGCTGGTCCCAGACCTTGACGGCGCTCTTGTTGCCGCCCTTGCCGCCGATGCGGATGCCCTGGGGGTTGTAGCCGCCGTTGCCAAACGGCGAGGTGCCACCGGTGCCGATCCATTTGTTGCCGCCTTCGTGGCGCTCTTTCTGTTCTTCGAGGCGCTTCTTGAGCGTCTCCATCAGCTCGTCCCAGCCCATCTTCTCGATGGCCGCCTTTTGTTCGGGCGTGAGTTCCTTTTTCAGGATCTGTTCGAGCCAATCGAGCGGCACTTCTTTCGTGAAGTCGGTCAGCATCTCCACGCCCTTGAAATAAGCGCCGAAAGCCTTGTCGAACTTGTCGAAGTGCTTCTCGTCCTTGACCAGCACGGTGCGCGACAGGTGGTAGAAGTCGTCCATGCTGCAGGCGTCCGATGCCGGGCCGACCACATTGGCCTGCAGGGCTTCGAGCAGCGTGAGGTATTCGCGCACCGACACGGGTACTTTGGCAGCCCGCAGGGTGTAGAAAAAGTCGATCAGCATGGTGTGTCTCCCTCAGCCCCGCTGGCGGGTCAGCTGGTAATCCAGGTGGGCTTTCACGTTGGGCCACTCGCTGGCAATGATGCTGTACACGCAGGTGTCGCGCAGTGCGCCAACAGCCAGAGGGTGCGGGTTGATCTGGTGGCTGCGCAGCACGCCGTCGAGCTTGGCCCCCAGGCGCTCGATGGCGCGGCGGCTTTGCTGGTTGAAGAAATGGGTGCGAAATTCCACTGCGATGCAGCCCAGTTGCTCAAACGCATGCGCCAGCAAGAGCCGCTTGGCTTCGGTGTTGAATGGGCCGCGCTGCACACTCTGGCGGTACCAGGTGGAGCCGATTTCGACACGGCGGTTGGCCGCATCGATGTTCATGTAGGTGGTCATGCCCACGGCCTGGCCTGAGGCCGGGTCGATCACGGCAAAGGCACACATGCTGCCCTTGGCCTGCAGGTCCAGGCGGCGGGTGATTTCGGCAGCCATGCCCTCAGGTGTGGGAATGGCGGTGTACCAGTGGTTCCACAGTGCACCATCGCGCACGGCGTCGGTCAGGGCGTCGTGGTGTTCGGGTGACAGCGGCACCAGGTGCACATGCTGGCCGCGCAAGGTCACGGACGGGGCAAAAGGTTTCATGCAGACTCCGAATCGTTTTGTCGGGCCCGCCAGCGGCGAGCCAGTTGCAGACCCGCGCCACCCCCCAGCCCGACCAGCACAATGGCCGCGATGCTGGTGCCGCTGTAACCTGCGCTGAAGAGATCCCAGCCCAGCAATCGGCCCAGCCAGTAGGCGGCCAGTGCACCGCCGACAAAACCGACGGCGTCTGAAACGCCTTCAAGCAGCAGTTGGCGGGCTTCGGACATGGGCCAGGCGCTCAGCGGTTGCGCTGGTTCATGAACACCAGCTTTTCAAACAAGGTCACATCCTGCTCGTTCTTGAGCAGGGCACCCACCAGCGGTGGCACCGAGACCTTCTGGTCGGCACTTTGCAGGGCTTCGAGCGGAATGTCTTCGGCCACCAGCAGCTTGAGCCAGTCGAGCAGCTCGCTGGTCGATGGCTTCTTTTTCAGGCCAGGCAGGTTGCGCACGTCGTAGAAAGTCTTGAGCGCCAGAGCCAACAGGTCTTTCTTGAGTGTGGGGAAGTGCACATCCACGATCTGCTTCATGGTTTCCGCTTCGGGGAACTTGATGTAGTGGAAGAAGCAGCGGCGCAGGAAAGCGTCGGGCAGCTCTTTTTCGTTGTTGGAGGTGATGAACACCAGCGGGCGGGTCTTGGCCTTGATCAGCTGGCGCGTCTCGTAGCAATAAAACTCCATGCGGTCGATTTCGCGCAGCAGGTCGTTCGGGAACTCGATGTCGGCCTTGTCGATCTCGTCGATCAGGATGGCCACCGGCACTTCCGACGTGAAAGCCTGCCACAGCACACCCTTGACGATGTAGTTCTCGATGTCCTTGACCTTTTCGTCCCCCAGCTGGCTGTCGCGCAAACGGCTCACCGCGTCGTATTCGTACAGACCTTGCTGGGCCTTGGTGGTCGATTTGATGTGCCACTGCAGCAAAGGCAAACCCAAGGCCTGTGAGACCTCTTCGGCCAGCATGGTCTTGCCGGTGCCCGGCTCACCTTTGACCAGCAGGGGGCGTTTGAGCGTGATGGCGGCGTTGACCGCCAGCATCAGGTCTTGCGTGGCGACATAGTTTTCGGTGCCTTGAAATTTCATGGATCGGGCTTTCAGGTAGCAGAAATTGGCTTGTCAGGATTATGCGGGCCAGCCCGATATAATCCCCAGTTGATTTTTATCAATCACTTTGGATTGTCCAAGCAAAATGAACAAGCTGTTGACCTCGATGTTCGCCCTGGCTGTCGCTTCCGTGACCGCCATTTCCGCCCACGCTCAAGAAGTCAAGGGCGATGCCAAAGCTGCTGAGCAAAAGATTGCCATGTGCATCGGCTGCCATGGCATCAAAGGCTACCAGGCCAGCTTCCCTGAGGTGTACAAAGTGCCAATGATCTCTGGCCAGAACGCCAAATACATTGCCTCGGCGCTCAATGCCTACAAAAAAGGTGACCGCAAGCACCCCACCATGCGCAGCATCGCCGACAGCCTGAGCGACCAGGACATTGCTGACGTGGCCGCTTATTACGAACAGCACGGCAAGACCGACGCCGCCGTGCCCGCCCCCACAGCGCCTGACGCCAAAGTGGATGCCCTGCTCAAGAAGGGGGCCTGTGTGTCCTGCCACGGCGACAACTTCAGCAAGCCAGTGGACCCCAGCTACCCCAAGATTGCCGGTCAGCACAAAGACTTCCTGTTTGTGGCCCTCAAGTCCTACAAGACCGAAAACCAGGCCACCTGGGGCCGCAGCAACGGTGTGATGGGCGGCATCGCCAAGCAGTTCTCCAATGCCGAGCTGAAAGCGCTGGCCACTTACGTGGGCAGCCAGCAAGGCGAGCTGAAGACCCTGCCTCAGTCCAAGTTCCGCTGACCTGACCGGTCAAGCCACAAAAAACCCGCTTCGGCGGGTTTTTTGCTTTCAGGGGGTCAGTCCTTGGTGGCGTGGCGCTGCACGCAAGCGATGTAGGCCTCGCCATCGGGCATGCGGCCAGCGCGCTGGCTTTCGTAAATCATCCGACCCAGGCATTCCATGGCCTGGTGATGAGCGTCGTGCAGCGAGTTCAGGCGGTGGGTCAGCAGTTCAACTGCCTGGCGAATGCCCCGGGGTTGGTCGATGCTGCATTGTTCGCTGATGGACAGGTGCATCGACAGGTGCAGGAAGGGGTTGTCCTTGTTGGGGTCGATCTCGGTCATTTCGCGAAGAGCCGCGTCCACGTCTGACAGGGCACCGTGGTACTCAGGGTGTTCGTCGATCCATTGACTGACCAGCATTTCCATGGGCTCCAGAGGCGCAGTGGTTCTGGCTTTGGCATAGACGCCACAAAAAAATCGCCGGACATCGGCTTGGGAAGGTTGGATCAGCATGGGGCGATTGTCCTTCATGTCCCATCGCGGATTCAGCACCTAGAATGAGCCAAGTCAAACACCCGGATGCGCAATAAAATGCATGCATCAAACACTCCGAGACGAAAAACATGAACCAAGCCTACATTTGCGACGCCATCCGCACCCCCTTCGGCCGTTACGGCGGCGCATTGAGCAGCGTGCGCACCGACGACCTGGGCGCCGTGCCCCTGCGCGCCCTGATGGCCCGCAACCCCAATGTGGACTGGGCCGCCGTGACCGACGTGCTCTACGGTTGCGCCAACCAGGCCGGTGAAGACAACCGCAACGTGGCCCACATGAGCAGCCTGTTGGCCGGTTTGCCGATCGACGTGCCCGGTGCCACCCTCAACCGCTTGTGTGGCTCGGGTCTGGATGCCGTGGGCACGGCCGCGCGTGCCATCAAGGCCGGTGAGGCCGGTCTGATGATCGCCGGTGGCGTGGAAAGCATGAGCCGCGCACCGTTTGTGATGCCCAAGGCCGAGAGTGCCTTCAGCCGCAGCAACGCCGTGTACGACACCACCATTGGCTGGCGCTTCGTGAACAAGTTGATGAAGGCCCAGTACGGTGTCGATTCGATGCCCGAGACGGCCGAGAACGTGGCCACCGACTTCAAGATCGAGCGCGAAGCGCAAGACCTGATGGCCTACAACAGCCAGCTGCGCGCCGTGGCCGCGATCAAGGCCGGTCACCTGGCCCGCGAGATCGTGGGCGTGAGCATCCCTCAGAAAAAGGGCGATGCGATCATTGTGGACACCGATGAACACCCGCGTGAAACCAGCCTGGAAGCGCTGGCCAAGCTCAAAGGCGTGGTGCGCCCTGACGGCACCGTGACCGCTGGCAACGCCTCGGGCGTGAACGACGGCGCTTGCGCCTTGCTGCTGGCCGGTGAGGCTGAAGCAGCCAAGTACGGCCTGACACCCAAAGCGCGCGTGGTGGGCATGGCCACCGCAGGCGTGGCCCCGCGCATCATGGGCATCGGCCCCGCACCGGCCACCCAAAAGGTGCTGGCCCAGACGGGTCTGACCATCGACCACATGGACGTGATTGAGCTGAACGAAGCCTTTGCAGCGCAAGGCCTGGCCGTGCTGCGCATGCTGGGCCTGAAAGACGACGACGCCCGCGTGAACGCCTGGGGCGGCGCGATCGCGCTGGGCCACCCGCTGGGTGCCTCGGGCGCGCGTCTGGTGACCACCGCCATCAACCGTCTGCAACAAACCGCTGGCCGTTACGCCCTGTGCACCATGTGCATTGGCGTGGGCCAGGGCATTGCGCTGATCATCGAGCGCGTCTGAGTTTCAGAGCCTCGGTGAGGGCCGAACCCGCGATCAGTTCGCGGCTTCGGCCTTTTTTTCGTACCAGCCCTTGCTTTGATTGACCACCCGTACGACCAGCAGCATCACGGGTACCTCGATCAGCACGCCCACCACGGTGGCGAGGGCTGCGCCCGATTCAAAGCCGAACAGGCTGATGGCGGCCGCCACGGCCAGCTCGAAGAAGTTGGAGGCGCCGATCAGCGCCGACGGGCAGGCCACGTTGTGCTTTTCGCCCAGAGCCCGATTCAGGCTGTAGGCCAGCGCCGAGTTGAACAGCACCTGGATCAGGATCGGCACGGCCAGCAGGGCGATCACCAGCGGTTGTTGCAAGATGGCCTGGCCCTGAAAGGCGAACAGCAGCACCAGGGTCAGCAGCAGTGCCGCGATGGACCAAGGGCCTGTGCGGGCCATGGCCGCGTCGAAGCCCTGCGCACCACGGGTCAGCAGCGCCTTGCGCAGCCACTGGGCCAGCAGCACCGGGATCACGATGTACAGCACCACCGAGGCCAGCAGCGTGTCCCAGGGCACGGTGATGGCCGACAGCCCCAGCAAGAAGGCCACCAACGGTGCAAAAGCCACCACCATGATGCTGTCGTTGAGGGCGACCTGCGAGAGGGTGAACAGCGGGTCGCCGTGGGTCAGCCTGCTCCACACAAACACCATGGCCGTGCAGGGGGCTGCCGCCAGCAGGATCAGGCCCGCGATGTAGCTGTCGATTTGCTCAGGGGGCAGCCACGGAGCAAACACATGGCGGATGAAGACCCAGCCCAGCAAGGCCATCGAAAACGGCTTGACCAGCCAGTTGACGAACAAGGTGACGCCAATGCCTTTGACATGCTGGCGCACCTCACCCAGCGCGCTGAAATCCACCTTGACCAGCATCGGGATGATCATCACCCAGATCAGCAGGCCCACGGGCAGGTTGACCTTGGCCACCTCCATCTGGCCAATTGTCTGGAACACGCCAGGAAAGTGCTGGCCCAGCGCGATGCCGACCACGATGCACAGGAAAACCCAGACCGTGAGGTAACGCTCGAACACGCTCATGGGAGCGGGGGCGGGATGGCTTGAAGGCATGGGGGGCTCCTCAGGCCTGGGCCAGGGCACGGGCGGTGGTTTGCAGCGCCTCGGCCTGCAGTTGTTCGGGCGGCAGATTGACCAACAGTTGCAGCCTTTGCTGGATGGCAATGAGCGTTTGCACAAAGGCCTTGAGCTTGACTTCATCGGGTGCGTCGCCTGCGGAAGGGTCGGCATAGCCCCAGTGGGCGGTGGCCGGGTGGCCGGGCCAGATGGGGCAGACCTCGCCTGCGGCGTTGTCGCAGACGGTGATGATCAGGTCCATGTGCGGAGCGTCTGGCGCAGCGAACGCGTCCCAGTTTTTGCTGTACAGACCGTCGATGGACACACCCGCTTGCTGCAGCACCTGCAGGCCCAGAGGATGGGGCTGCTGGTGCTCACGCGGGCTGCTGCCGGCCGAGTAGGCCTTGAAATGGCCCGCGCCGATGTGGTTGAGCAAGGCTTCGGCCAGGATGCTGCGGGCCGAGTTGTGGGTGCAAAGAAAAAGGACGTTCATGGTGGGAAAGTGAGAGTGAATGGGTCAGCAATCGCAGGTGGGTGCGGGCTGCACTGCACAGGGCACGCCCTGGCAGCAGTTGTTGGTGAGGTAGGTGAGCACAGCGTTCATTTGGTCAAACCGGGCCCGGTAGATCAGGTTGCGTCCGGCACGTTCCTGGGTGACCAGATCGGCGTGCATGAGTTCCTTGAGGTGAAACGACAAGGTGTTGGCGGCCACGCCCAGTTGTTCGGACAAAACCCCGGGTGTCTGGCCCGTCGGGCCGGCTTGTACCAGAGCGCGAAAAATGGCCAGCCGCGAGCTTTGTGCCAGTGCAGCCAAGGCAAGGATGACCGCTTGTGATTCCATATTTCGATGTTAGTTGAAATATTTGAAGTTTTTGTGACAGTGGAAGATCGCATGGCTGACTAAGATGCCTGACCTGAAAAGCTCAGACCCCTCAAGGAGACACGATATGAAAGCTGCCTGGTACAGCCGCAACGGCGAAGCGAGCGATGTGCTGCAAGTGGGCGAACTGCCCACGCCGGAGCCAGGGCCTGGCGAAGTGCGGGTGCGCCTCGTCACTTCGGGGGTCAACCCTTCGGATGTGAAGTCCCGCCGGGCCAGACCTTTCACCGATCCGCTCATCGTGCCGCACAGCGATGGCGCAGGGGTCATCGACCGTGTGGGCGCGGGTGTGTCTGCCTCGCGTGTGGGTGAGCGCGTCTGGGTGTGGAACGGGCAGTGGCAACGCGCCATGGGCACCGCCTGCGAGTTCATCGCGTTGCCTGAGGCCCAAGCGGTGCGGCTGCCCGAGCAGACGGACTTTGCCGCTGCGGCCTGCTTGGGCATTCCGGCCCTCACGGCCATCCAGGCAGTGACCTGGGCCGAGCGTCTGGTGGGCGACTTGCGCGGGCACTCGGTGCTGGTCACGGGCGCTTCGTCGGCTGTGGGTCACTACATCACGCAGCTGGTCACGCTGGCCGGTGGTCGGGTCATCGGCACGGTGGGCTCGGCACTGAAGGCCGAGCATGCCCGTGCGGCGGGCATGCAGGAGGCGATCTTCTACAAAACCGAATCGGTGCCCGAACGTGTGAAGGCGCTCACCCTGGGGCAGGGTGTGTCGGCCATCATTGACATGGACTTTTCATCCACCGCAGGCTGGGCGGCCGACGCCTTGACGCCCCATGGGCAGGTGGTGTGTTATGGCTCCAACGCCTTGCAACAGACCTTTGAGTACCGGCCCTGGTTGTTCAATTCGCTGGGGGTGAAATTCTTTCTGGTGTACGAGCTGTCTGCCGCCGACCGTGTGCAGGCCATTGCCCGTCTGACGGCCTTGCTGGCGCAGGGCGCGTTGCTGCACAGCATCGGGCCACGTTTCACCCTGGCGCAGATGGCGCAGGCCCACCAGGCGGTGGAATCGGGCCAGTCGCTGGGCAATGTGGTGGTGGACATCGCCGCCGCCTGATAAGGCTTTTGGGGTATCGGCAAAACGGCCCTGGCTTTTCACAATGGGGTCATGCCCCAACACTTTTTTGCCTTGGCCATGGGCCTGTTTTGCCCATGAGCTGCGTGTCGCTTTCGCCCGAACAGTTGCGCCTGAAGGTGGACCCGGCTGCGCTGGGGTTCACCGACACCTCTGAACTTCTGGGTCAGGCCTTGCCCTGGATCGGTCAGTCGCGCGCAGAAGCGGCGGCGCGGTTTGGCCTGGGGCTGGATCAGCCGGACTACAACCTGTTTGTGCTGGGGCCTGTGGGCAGCGGTCGCACCACACTGATGCGTCAGATGATGCAGCTCGAAGCGGCCAAGCGGCCGGTGCCCCCCGACCTGTGCTACCTGCACAACTTCGAGATGCCCGAACGCCCGCGTGCCCTGCGCCTGCCAGCGGGTGAAGGCCGTCAGCTGCGGCAGCTGATGGCGCAATGGGCCAAACGCTTGACCGTGGACATTCCGGGGCGTCTGGCTGAACCCGCTTTCAAGGCCGAAAGTGAACGCATAGCGAACGCCTACAAAAGCGAAGAGGACCGGGCGTACGCCGAGCTCAGTGCCTATGCCGAGGCCCGCCACTTCAGCCTCATGCGCGAGCAGGGTCACATGGTCTTCACCTACCGCGATGACAAGGGCGAGCCCTTGACCGCAGGACAGGCCATGACGCTGCCGCTTGAAAAACGCGCCGAAATCGACAGCGCCGAAGCCGCGTTGCGCAGCGAAATCAACCGCTTTCTGGAGAAGACCCGGTCCATGGAGCATGTGATGAACGAGGGACTGGCCGTCTTGCGCAGGCAAGTGATCAAACCGCAGGTGGATCAAGGCTTGCAAGCGATGCGTCGCGCCCTGAGTCCGCAGAGTCAGGACAGCGTGAAGCTGGGTGTCCATCTGGAACAGATCGGGCAGGAAGTGCTGGAGAACGTGGAGTTGTTCCAGCCCAAAGACGAAGACGAGCTGGTCAGGCAAGAGGCGCTGGACGAGGTGCTCTCGCGCTTGCGGGTCCATGTGGTGGTGGACAACCAGGCGCTGAAAGGTGCGCCAGTGATTCAGGAGGACAACCCTTTGTTTCGCCAGCTCTTTGGCAGCATCGAGTACGACTCCGGCGGCGACATGCTGGTCACCGACTTCTCGCACATCCGGGCGGGCAGCTTGCTCAGGGCCCATGGCGGGTTCTTGATGCTGCATCTGCGTGATCTTCTGGCCGATGCCCCCGTGTGGGAAAAGCTGCGCCGTTTTCTGCGCAGCGGCCGTCTGCAGATCGAGGAGCCGGGCATGATGTATTCGCCCATTGCAGCGGTGTCGTTGGAGCCGGACCCGGTGGATGTGAGTGTGAAGATCGTGCTGATCGCCTCGGTTGACGAGTTCTATGCGGTGCAAGAGGCCGATCCGGAGTTCATGCGCCGCTTCCGTTGCAAGGTGGACTTTGCCGAGAGTTTTGTCGCCACGCCCGAGTCCCTGCATGCCACGGCGGTTCTGGTGTCGCAAATCTGTTGCGAAAAAGGCCTGCCGCATTGCGATGCCCAGGCGGTGGCCGCGATCATCGAAGACACGCATCGGCAGGCCGCAGACCAGACACGACAGAGCGCCATGTTTGCCAGTTCAGAAACGCTGGTCATTGAAAGCGCCGCCATGGCCCGCTTGCGTGGCGCGCAGCGGGTGCAGTGGTGTGACGTGCAGTCGGCCATGCGGGCACGGCATGAGCGCCATGACCATGCCGAGCAGCGCTTGCAGGAAGAAATTGCCGAAGGCGACCGTCTGCTGGATGTGCGTGGCCAATGTGTGGGTCAGGTCAACGGGCTCACGGTGATGGATCTGGGGGACCACTGTTTTGGCTTGCCTGTGCGCGTCACGGCACGCACCCATGCGGGTGAGGAGGGCTTGCTCAACATCGAACGCGAAGTCGAGATGTCGGGCCCCATCCATGACAAGGGGGTGTTGATCCTGCACAGCTACCTGTCGTCATTGTTTGCGCACATGGCGCCTCTGGCCATGAATGCGGCGGTGGTTTTTGAACAGGAATACGGCGGCGTGGAGGGGGACTCTGCATCGTGCGCCGAGCTGTATGCCTTGCTGTCGAGTTTGGCGGGCGTGCCTCTGGCGCAAGGCATTGCCGTCACCGGGGCGCTCAACCAGCGCGGTGAAGTGCTGCCCGTGGGCGGCATCAACGAAAAGATCGAGGGCTACTTTCGCAGCTGCGAACGCCTGGGACTCGACGGCCATCAGGGGGTGCTCATGCCCGAGCGCAACCGTCGCCACCTGATGCTGTCGCTGCCCGTGGTGGAGGCGGTGGCGCAAGGACGGTTTCACATCCATGTGGCGACCCATGTGGGGGACGGCATGGCCTTGCTCTGTGGTTTGCCTTTTGGCGAACTGGGCAAGAAAGGGTATGCCCCGGTCAGCCTGCTGGGCCGGGTGCAGCACACACTCAAAGCCTTTCGGGCGGCTTGCCAGGCGGTGGCAGAAGGCGCGCCGTCCAAAAGGCATGTGGTCAAAAGCCACCCGGCTGCGCGGGGCAAGGTGGCATCACCGGCCGTACAGGCAAGGCGGTGGCCATGAACGCCAGGCAAAGATGGACCGTGTTGTACTGGCTGCTGGCCATGCTGCTGATGCTGGGCCTGCAGTCCTATTGGCAGGGCACCAGGCAGACCGAGACGGTGCCCTACAACCAGTTCGAGCAGGCCCTGGCCGAAGGACGGATTCAGGAAGTCATCGTCACCGACCACAGCCTGGTGGGCCGGCTCAAAGTCCCGGAAGGCCCCAAGACCCAGCTCAGCACCGTGCGGGTGGAAACCGATCTGGCCACCTGGCTGGGTGGCTTCAAGGTGCCCTACAGCCGCGTGGTCGAGAGCGGTTTCTGGCGCGAAGCCTTGTCGTGGTTTTTGCCCTCGCTGGTGTTTTTCGGCCTGTGGTGGCTGGTGATCCGGCGGGTGGTGTCTCGTCAGAGCGGCATGGGCAGTCTGATGCGCATCGGGCAAAGCCGCGCCAAGGTGTATGTGATGCACGATACCGGCGTGACGTTCGCCGATGTGGCCGGTGTCGATGAGGCCAAGCAGGAACTGGTCGAGGTGGTGGATTTTCTCAAGCATCCGATCGACTATGCCCGGCTGGGGGCGCACATTCCCAAAGGCGTTTTGCTGGTCGGTCCCCCGGGCACAGGCAAGACCTTGCTGGCCAGGGCCGTCGCAGGTGAGGCGGGTGTGCCTTTTTTCTCGATGTCGGGCAGCGAGTTCGTCGAGCTGTTTGTGGGTGTGGGTGCCTCGCGTGTGCGCGACCTGTTCGAGCAGGCCAGGGCCAAAGCACCGGCCATCATCTTCATTGACGAGCTGGATGCGCTGGGGCGCGCGCGCGGGGCATTTGCCGGATTCGGCGGGCACGATGAGAAAGAACAGACCCTGAACCAGTTGCTGGCCGAGATGGATGGCTTTGATGCTTCGGCTGGCGTCATCATTCTGGCGGCCACCAATCGGCCGGAAATCCTGGACCCGGCCCTGCTGCGTGCGGGCCGCTTTGACCGCCAGGTGCTGGTCGACAAACCCGACCGCCAAGGGCGTCTGGACATCCTCCAGGTGCATGCCCGAAAGATCACGCTGGCCGCCGATCTGGCGCTGGAGGAAGTGGCCGCGATCACCCCCGGTTTCAGTGGTGCGGACCTGGCCAACCTGGTCAACGAAGCCGCCATTGTGGCCACACGGCGCCAAGCCGACAGCGTGACGCTGGCCGATTTCACGGCGGCGGTGGAGCGCATCGTGGCCGGGCTGGAAAAGCGCAACCGCCTGCTCAATCCCCAGGAGCGCCTGGCGGTAGCCCACCATGAAATGGGCCATGTGCTGGTGGCGCTGGCTTTGCCGGGCAGCGATCCGATCCACAAGGTGTCGATCATCCCCCGGGGCATTGGCTCGCTCGGGTACACCTTGCAGCGGCCTACCGAGGACCGCTACCTCATGACGGCCGAGGAGCTGCAGCGCAAGATCTGCGTCTTGCTGGGCGGACGCGCTGCAGAGAAGCTGGTGCTGGGCAGCTTGTCCACGGGGGCTGCGGACGATCTGGTCAAAGCCACCCAGATCGCCCGCGACATGGTGATGCGCTATGGCATGGACGAAGCCTTGGGCTGCGTGAGTTACGACAGCCCGCACCCGGTGTGGATCGGTGCGCCGGACGAGCTGGTGTCGAGGACGCCATTGGCCGAGTCCACGCAAAAGACCATCGACCAGGCGGTGCGCCGCATCGTCATGCAAGGCCTTGATCAGGCCCTGGCCATCCTCGCGCAGCACCGTGCCTTGCTGGACCGCTGTGCTCAGGCGCTGCTGGCCCAGGAAACGCTGGATGCGGCCACGCTGCAGCGTTTGACTGCTGACATGCGTGCACCGCAGCCGGTGCAGGGGGTGTTGATTTGAAGGGGTGAGTGTCAAGGAAATTTCATGCGAATGACATGGCGTTGTCATGGCATGACCAGAAGATGACTGGCAATGTCGAACAGAAAAGGAAACATTCTGTGAAAGAGTTGCCCAGCCCCACTTTTGCACTGTCCCCCATTCAAATGCCCAGGGGGTCACTTCATCCGGGATCAATTTCGCCATCTCAAGCACGCCTGGCTCCAGCGGCCCCGGCTGGCATTGAAGTCAGTTGGGCCCGACACCTCGATGAGGTCCGTGAAGCCCAGCGCCTGAGGCACCATGTCTTTGCGGGCGAAATGGGGGCGCGTTTGGCGACCAGCTTGCCCGGTCATGACGTGGACTTGTTCGATGACTATTGCGAGCATTTGCTGGTGCGCGATACGGTCACCCGGCAAGTCATTGGCACCTACCGTGTGCTGACCCCGGCACAGGCCAAACGCGCAGGCAGCACCTACAGCGACACCGAATTCGATCTGACCCGCCTGCGCGGGATGCGTGAACGCATGGTCGAGTTGGGCCGCAGCTGCGTGCATCCGGAGCACCGTCACGGTGGGGTGATCATGGCCCTGTGGGGTGCACTGACCGAGTTCATGGTGCGCAACCAGCTGGATGTGATGATCGGTTGTGCCAGCATTCCGATGCTGCACAACGGCGTGGTCAGCGGCGATCTGGCGGCCAGCATCTGGCACCAGCTCAAGCAGACGCATCTGGCGCCGATCGAATGCCATGTGTTGCCCCGCTTGCCTTTGCCGGTGGATGAGCTGGATCACACTTTGCAGACCGAGCCACCTGCGCTGATCAAAGGGTATTTGCGTTTGGGAGCCAAGGTGCTCGGTGCGCCTGCCTGGGATCCGGACTTCAACACGGCGGATCTGCCCATGATGATGCGCATCGCCGATTTGCCAGCGCGTTACAGGAAACACTTTCTGGGGGCGGCTGGATGAAGCCCCAAACAGTCTGGGTCAATCGCATGGCAGAACAAGGCCTGCCAGGCGGGGCGCCTCGTCAGGCGCCGCAGATACCGCAAATGCCGGACCATGCCGATGAAGATATGCCCGCAGGTCGTCAACGGCTGCGGGCGATTTTCATTTCGGACTTGCACATTGGCACACCGGGTTTCCAGGCTGACGCCTTGCTGGCGTTCTTGAAAGCGCACTCCTGCGAAACGTTGTACTTGGTGGGGGACATCGTGGATGGCTGGCAATTGCGCCGCCGCTGGTTCTGGCCCCAAAGCCACAACGATGTGGTGCAAAAGCTGTTGCGCCGTGCGCGCAAGGGCTGCCGTGTGATTTATGTGCCAGGTAACCACGACGAATTTGCCCGTGCTTTTGTCGGGCATGCCTTTGGTGGGGTGGATGTGATGCACGAAGCCATCCACACCACGGCACGCGGCCAGCGACTGTGGGTGATTCACGGTGATCATTTCGATGGCGTGATCCAGTGCGCCAAGTGGTTGGCCTATGTGGGCGACTGGTTGTATGAACTGACACTCAAGGTCAATCGCCACCTCAACAGCCTGCGGGGGCGATTGGGCCTGGCGTACTGGTCTTTGTCGGCTTACCTCAAGCACAAGGTCAAGAAGGCCGTGAATTTCATTTCGGACTTTGAAGTCGCCGTGGCCCATGAAGCACGTCGCCGTGGTTACGACGGGGTCGTTTGCGGCCACATTCACCATGCAGAAATCCGCGATGTGGATGGGGTGCTCTATTGCAACGATGGCGATTGGGTGGAGAGCCGAACCGCTCTGGTTGAGCACCTGGATGGTCGGCTTGAAATCATCCACTGGGGCACCGGACCGGTGACAGTGAACACATTGCCCGCGTCGCAAAGGCTTACCGCATGAAACTGGCACTGGTCACGGATGCATGGCATCCGCAGGTCAATGGTGTGGTGACCACGCTCAAGGAGCTGGTTCAATCCCTGCAAGCCATGGGGGTGGACGTGCATGTGATTCATCCCGGCTTGTTCGAGCATCGCCCTTGTCCCGGTTATGCAGGCATTGACCTCGCAGTGCGTCCTGCCAAGAGGCTCAATGAGATGCTGGACACTTTGCAGCCCGAGGCCGTGCATTTGGCCACCGAGGGCCCATTGGGCTGGGCAGCACGGAAGATCTGTTTGAAGAAGAAATGGGCTTTCAGCACCGCGTTTCACACCAAATTCCCGGAAATTCTCAACTCGGCTTTGCACATCCCCCTGTCCTGGGGTTACGCCTTGTTCCGGCATTTCCACAAACCTTCGTCGGCGGTCATGGTGCCCACGCAGGGGGTTTTGGAAATGCTGGAAAAGCGTCAATTTTCGCAGCTGAGGTCTTGGACCCATGGCGTGGATACGGACCTGTTCACTTACCATGAGCAACCTCTGCTGCTGGAGTCTTGGGCTCATTTGTCTCGCCCTTTGTGGTTGTTTGTGGGTCGAATTTCGTACGAAAAAAACATTGAGGCATTCTTGAAGCTGCAATTGCCTGGAACCTCAATCGTGTGTGGCGTTGGACCACTGGAGCAGAGTTTGCAATCGCGCTACCCGCATGTGCAGTGGATGGGGGTCTTGCCGCGCGATGAGCTGGCCAAGGTTTACGCCGCTGCCGATGTTTTTGTATTTCCTTCCCGCAATGAAACTTTTGGTCTCGTGATGCTCGAGGCCATGGCCACTGGGACGCCTGTGGCCGCCTATCCGGTTGATGGGCCTTTGCAAGTGCTGGGAGCCGATCATGGGGAAGCCATTGGTGGTGTACTCCATGAAGACTTGAAGCATGCGGCCATGAGGGCTTTGGATTTGCCTCGTGCCCAGGCTCGACAGCGGGCAAAGGCGTTTGGCTGGGACGCCGCAGCGCAGCTGTTCGCAGCACATTTGGTTTCAGTGCATAGACACCAAGGGCATACGCTTGAGGATGTCACACCACTGTCATTGAAGGCGTGAACAATCTGTCATTAAATTGACTTGATTAGGGAAGATTCCATGGCTGAATCAGCCAACACTGCAAGCACTGCATGTGGTTCACTTCCACCGTTGCTGGACCGAGACCTGAGTATTCTGGCATTCAACGAACGTGTGTTGGATGGTGCAAGACGTCGTGATGTGCCGCTGCTGGAGCGGTTGCGCTATTTGTGCATTGTCTCGTCCAATTTGGACGAATTCTTTGAAGTGCGTGCCGAACCTCATGTGGCAGCAGCGCAGCAAGATATCGATGAGGGGGCTTACAGCTCTCGCAGTTTGCAGCGAGTCACTCAGCGTTCTCGAGCCATGGTGGACGAGCAGTATCGCTTGTACAACCAGGAATTGTTGCCTGCGTTTGAGAAAGTGGGCATACAGATACTCTCGCACGGAGAACGCAACGAAGCCCAAAGACGCTGGGTCAAGTCTTACTTCCATAAAGATGTCAAACCCTTGTTGATGCCTGTCAGCCTGGATCCTTCGCATCCGTTGCCGCAGGTGGCGAACAAGTCGTTGAATTTCATTGTCCACTTGAAGGGCAAAGACGCCTTTGGGCGTAACAATGAAATTGCTATTGTCAAGGTCCCTCGTGTCCTGCCTCGACTGATCCGGATGCCAGACCGCCTGAGTGGCGGTAGCATGGCGTTCGTGTTGTTGTCGAGCGTGATTCGAGCACATTTGTCCGAGCTTTTTCCTGGCCGTGAGGTGGATGAGTTCTCCCAATTCCGAGTCACACGACACTCTGACCTTGCCGTGGATGAAGAGGAAGTCATCAATTTGAGGATGGCCTTGCGCCAAGGCTTGCAGCACAGACACTACGGACAGGCCGTTCGATTGGAAGTCTCTTCGAATTGTTCAGCACAGCTGTCTGATTTTCTTTTGCAGCAGTTTGGCTTGCCTGAGCAGGCCTTGTTCCGTGTGAATGGTCCTGTCAATTTGGTGCGCTTGATGCAGTTGATTGACCTGACGGCCAAGCCAGCCTTGTTGTTCGCGCCATACCAGGCCAGTTTTCCCAGAGATTTGCCCAAGCCAGGCGGCATCATGGCCCGTTTGCGTCGGGGTGATGTGCTCATCCACCAGCCGTTTGAGAGTTTCGATGGGGTGCTTGCGTTTTTGTCCGAGGCCGTGGATGACCCAGAGGTATTGGCCATTCAGCAGACGATTTACCGCACGGGCAGCGACCCGGCCATGATGAATTTGCTGCGTGAAGCGGTTCGCCGGGGCAAAGAGGTGACGGCTGTGGTGGAACTCAAAGCCCGTTTCGACGAAGAGGCCAACATCAACTGGGCTGAGCAACTTGAATCGATCGGTGTTCAGGTGGTCTATGGCGTTGTCGGCCTCAAGACCCATGCCAAAATGCTCTTGGTGACCCGCCGTGAAGGGCGTCATCTCCGACGCTATGGCCACCTTTCCACGGGCAACTACAACCCACGCACCGCCCGCCTGTATACCGACATCAGTTACCTGACAGCCGACCCCAAGATCACGGGGGACATGGAACAGCTGTTTGTGCACCTGGCCAGCCAGAATCCGCTGCCGAGGATGCACCGCTTGTGCGTGGCCCCTTTCAATTTGCATGCCCGCATGCTGCGTGCCATTGCCGATGTACAAAAAGCGGCTTTGCGCGGCGAGGATTCACGCATCGTGCTGAAAATGAATGCGCTCACGGATGAACCCCTGATCGAAGCGCTGATGGAAGCAGGTCAAGCCGGTGTGCGGATCGACCTGATCGTTCGCGGGGCATGCATGCTGCCTGCGGGTTTGCCGGGACAAACCGACAACATCAAGGTGCGCTCGGTCATTGGTCAGTTCCTGGAACATTCACGTGTGTCCTATTTCAGATCGGGTGAAGTCGAGACCCTTTATCTGTCCAGCGCAGACTGGATGAACCGCAACATGATGCGCCGCATTGAAGTGGCTTGGCCTGTGCAAGACCCCGCTTTGCGCCAGCGCATCATTGACGAATGCCTGTTGGCGTACATGCATGACCAACGTGACGCTTGGGACATGCAGCCCGATGGACATTACGAGCGAGCCGCACTTTTGAAGCCCGGGCCAGGAGCGCAGGCTGCCTTGATGGTGCGGTACGGCAAACCTTGACAAGCAAAAGGGTTGGCATGGACTTGATCTTGTGGCGGCATGCAGAGGCACTGGACCCCGAAGGCCAGGAGGATGACCTGTTGCGCCCTTTGACGATCCGAGGCGAAAAGCACGCATTGCGGATGGCACAGTGGCTGGACAGGCAGCTTCCCGAGGGGACTCGGGTCTTGAGCAGCCCTGCCGTTCGGGCAGAGCAAACAGTTCGTGCCCTGCAGAGAAAGTACAAGGTGCGCGATGCCTTGTCACCTGGTGCCAGTGTGCAGGACGTGCTTGAAGCCGCCCAGTGGCCAGATGCCAAGTTCCCCGTTTTGGTGGTGGGGCATCAGCCGTCTTTGGGTGCCGTGGCAGCTCAATTGCTGGGTATGGAAACTGCCGCTTGCCCCATTCGGAAAGGGGCTGTCTGGTGGCTTCGAGGTCGGCATCGCGACGGGGTGGCTCAGACCGTTATTTTGTCTGTGACCACCCCTGAGAAGCTGTAAAAACTTCGATCGCTGGTGAATCAGTTTTTGCCAGGTCGGCCAGTCTTGAGTGTCGGGACGGCCACGAGTGCTTTTTTGAAAGCCGCATCTGTTGCCGAATTCAGCAGCATCAAGCCAGCCCGGATGAGTTCACTCTTCTTGATTTCCAATCCCAAAGCCAAGGCTTTTTTCTTCATCTCGCCGAGCTGAGCGAATTCGTTTTTAGGAATCGTGAAGCTGTCGCGCACCACTTTGACTTTTTTGTCCTTGCCTGCAGGTGCCGTCATTTCTTTCTTGCTCTTGGCTTTGGTTGGAGCTGGAGCTTGAGTGGGTGTGACGGGAGTCGAAGTTTTGACCACTTTGGCTGACGTTGACTTTTTCGTTGCAGAGGACGTCGCTTTTTTTGCAGTCACTGGTTTGGCTTTGACGGGCGTGGCTTTTTTCACCGTCACAGCGCGTCGAGGGCGAGTGGTCGCCTTGACGGGTGAAACGGCTTCGACGGCTTTGGATGAAGATGTGGATGTCATGAATACCTCGTTTTTAAATCGTATATACAGTTTATACCGATTTAAAAAACAAAGTCAATTCACTGTCAGTTTCCAATCTGTCTTTTGCCAAGCCAGCACTTCTTCTTTGAGCAAATGGGCAGATTGTGGCCAAAGTTGTGACCACTGGTTTCCGAGCACGATACGGACGATTTTTCGCTTGTTGTCCAGTTCAATCTGCGCATCGGAAATGTCTGGGTCGCGGCGTGCGTGACAAAAAATCACCGCCAGGCGCAAAGCCATCAACTGCAAAACGAACAGCGAGTCGTCCAGTGTGGCATCCATTTTTTTAAGTTTGCCCCTGTGACCCAGAACCAGCAAGCCCAAACGGTGGAGCTCATCGAGCGTGAAGCCTGGTAAATCGGTGTTCTCAAGGATGTAGGCACCATGCTTGTGGTAGTCACTGTGTGAAATGCGCATGCCGACTTCATGCAGTTGGGCTGCCCAGCGCAATTTGCGCAGGTGCCGATCCCCGTCGGTTCTGCCCACCAACGGTGCCAGCAAGGCTTGGGCTGTGCGTGACACACGTTCGGCTTGTACAGAGTCCACTCCAAAGCGCTGTGTCAACCAGCTGATCATCTGCGTTCGAACATCGGCGGTGGGACTTTCGCGATCAATCAGGTCAAACAAGGCACCATGCCGCAAAGCGCCTTGTGCCGCATGCATTTCATTGATCTGCAGCAAGTCAAACACAGCACGCAAGACAGACAAGCCACCGCCAATCACGGGGCGGCGGTCTTCGCGGATACCTTCCAGTTTGAGCTGTTCAGGCTTTTGGGCCTTGAGCAATTTTTCCTGCAGCCAGTTCAAGCCTTCTTGCGTAATCACCCCGGCGGGCCATCCTCCGGCTGCCAGCACATCCGCCACAGCACCAATGGTGCCTGACGAGCCATAAGCCTTGTCCCAACTGCTGCGTGGGTACAAAGTGAGTGATTCGTCCAAAACGGCTTTGGCCGCAATTTCTGCCGCACGAAAAGCGGACGCTGTCCATTGCCCTCCAGGGAAATATTTCATCGACCAGGCCACACTGCCAACTCGGTACGATTCCAGCGTACTGGCTTGCCAGCGCTGACCGAGAATCATCTCGGTGGAACGTCCGCCAATGTCAACCACCAAACGGCGCTCATCTGATTGAGGTAACAGATGCGACACGCCAAGGTAAATCAGACGCGCTTCTTCACGTCCCGCGATCACCTCGATGGGAAAGCCAAGGATTTGTTTGGCTTTGGCCAAAAAAACATCTCGATTGCGAGCTTCTCGCAGAGTTTGAGTGGCCACGGCACGCACTTGGCCGGCTCGAAATCCTGCAAGGCGTTCACCAAAGCGCGCCAGACAGTCCCAGCCGCGCTGCATGGCTTCGTCACTCAAATTTCGATCGCCATCCAGTCCGTTGCCTTGCCTGACGGTTTCTTTCAGGTACTCCACCCTGCGCAAATGGCCTGCATCCAGTTGGCCAATTTCCAGCCGAAAGCTGTTGGATCCGAGATCAACGGCTGCAAAAAGACTTTTGGGTTGCATGCGGGATGATGGGTGACAGAAAAAACCGCATTATGTGACGTCTATTTGACGAAGTTATGACAAATTCAAAACAGCATCGCTAAAGTTCTGGATGAAATGCTGGAGTCAACGTGGAAAACAAGCTGACTGCACTGGCACTTTCTTTTTGCCAGTGCAGCCGTGTACTCCCTGCTCGGGCCTGCGCATGATTCGAATCAGCGCGCCTTGAGAAACTCGCCGACTTCCAGCAAGACCAGTTCGTTGTCGTCGGCCTTGTTGGGGTCGCGGCTGCTTGAGAACGGCAAATTGTTGTCATTGCCCACCACGATGTGGGCGGCGTCCACCACATCCACGTTTTCAATGGTGAAAAATGGAAAGCTCAGTACGCCATGGACCAGCGGCTTGCGAGCGACCTTATGGGGGTCGGCCATGTTCATGAGGTCGATATAGCCCATCTTGCGCAAAGGCCCGCCCACATTGGCTTCCGTCAATTCAATCTTGTAAATGCGCTTGAATTTGGGCAGGTCATGGAAGCAATCGGTGCGCTTGACGCCTTCGGGGCAGGCCTTGTCGGGTGTGCCTTCGCCGTTGTCGCGCTCAATGATCAGACCGGTGGTTTCGTCGATCATGTTGAAGTCACCGATGGCGTGGTGGTTGGCTTCCATCACGTATTTCCAATGGCGACCGGTCCACTTTTCGGATTTCACATCAAATTCAAGCACGCGCAGGTATTGCTTGCCATCCAGTGTTTCGGGGGCCTTGCTCGTTTCGTCCCACAATGCGCCTTCAAGCAGCGCATAGAGCTTGCTCCCGTCCTTGGACGCAGCCATGCCTTCGTAACCTTTAGAGCGACGCACCTGGAACTTCACGGCCTGATCGGGCGCACCGGGTGTTGTGACCGCCGGGTGGTCAGGTGATCGCACGGTTTTGCCGTCCACCTGTGTTTCAAAGACCGCCAGCACTTTGCCATTCAGGTCAGCTTTGACCAGAAAGGGACCGAACTCGTCGCCGATCCACAGTGCGCCACCGGCAAACTGGAAACTTTCGGTGTCCAGGTCGGAACCCGTCAGGTAGCGTTTTTTTGTACCTTCATGAACGATCCGAAACGGTACTTTTTTGTCTGGATCGTGCAAGAAAACGGTGCGAAGGCGTTTGAACTCGCCCGACTTGAAGTCCACCTTGTACTGGTTCAGGTGCAGCATGAAGTCGGGAGAGTTGGCTTTGGCTCCGGCGCCGTTGTCGGTCAGCAACCAATAACTGCCATCGGCCATGTGTTTGATGCCCGAGTGACCTTGCAAAGGTTGGCCCTTGAAGGGCAAAAATACCCCGGTAGGACGACCGGCCGACATGCCCTCGACACTGCCCATTTTTTCTACACGTTGACCCGTGATGAATTTGCCGCTGATCTGCAAATCGGCTGGTGCGTCTTGCGGGGCCGGAATCAGGCTCATGGCGGGTAGAACAGCGTGACCCGCCAGAGTGGCCGGGTACGCGTTTTGTGCCGAAGCAGACATGGACGTCGCCGAGATTGCCGTCAGCAAAACGCTTGCAATCACATGCGAGAGACGGGTCATTGGGAACTTTTGCATAACTTGATTGTCCTGGTGAAGTTCAGTCAAAGGGATTTCATCGGAGTTCGGACTCTTCAATGTTTCGAGCCCAAATTTCTTGCCCATTCACATCCCGCATGGAGACGCGCAGGTTTCGGTGGCCCTGGTTTCCAGTGACCTCCAATTCGCAAAAATTGTTTTGCGTCACAGCGGTGCCTTGAACGATAGCGTCGTTGTTTTTCAAGTCTTTGACAGGGTTCTGGTAAGGGCGTGCGGTTGTGGGTGAGCAGGTCAATTCATAGAGGGGGTAAAGCTGTGGGCGGTCCTTTTTCAGAAGAACGGAAAAATGCCTGTCGCCGGACAACAGCATGACCCCTGGAATTCTTTGTTGTTCCAGCCATCCCAGAAACGCTTTTTGTTCTTTGGGGAATTGATGCCAACCTTCAAAACCGTTTTGAAGATTCAGAACCTGACTGCCTGTCACCACAAACTTCCAGGTCGCAGTGGATGCAGTCAGTGCATTTTTCAGCCAGCGCAATTGACCAGCACCCAACATCTGCCGATCGTCATCAACCAGCTTGTCGCTGTCACGGTACCAACGGTTGTCCAGAATGAAGAACTCCACATCACTGGCACGCGTTTGTGTGAAGACCCCCGGCAATCCTGGCATGCCGTGGCTGGGGTTGACCCAGTAATGTTTGAACAATTCCAGGCTGATGTCTTTGCTGGTGTTGGATGAATTGCTGTCATTGGGACCGTAATCATGGTCGTCCCATGTGGCCAGATGGCGACCCGTTTGCAGCAAGGACTGCATGGCAGGCAATGCGCGCCATTGGTCATAGCGCTGCGCCATGGCACTGCGGTCATCCGCATCGGTTTCCCGGAAATAAACACTGTCACCCATCCACAGGGTCACGTCGGGCTTGCGCTGTGCCATGGATTCGAAAATGGCCGTGCTCTGTCCATAAGGTGTACTTGGACGGTCAGTTTGTGCGTCGTTGGTGTAAGCGCAGGAGCTGGCCAGAATCTTCACGGGAGGCGGGTTCGTACGCCATTGCCACAATGCTTCAGTCCGCAGGCGTTGCGGCTGTGATGACTGAATGGCGCCTTTTTTTCCCCAGAGCACTTTGTATTGGTATGGCGTGCCTGCTTGCAATTGGTCCAATAGCCAGCTGGCCGTACTTTGTTGGGCATTGAGCAGTTGCGGCTTGGTCTGTGTGGCATGGCCTGTTGGTTGGCCAGACTCATTCAAAGCCTGGTACTCCAGCCAGACGGGCACTGCTGTGTCGGTTTTCAATGACTGAATTTGAGCCCAGACACGGGCAGAACGCATCGTGACAGCACCCACCATGGGGCCAATCAACTTGGGCTTTGCTGCGGCAAGAGTCGATCCGCTGGTTGCCTTCAATGACTGGACATGGGCTGCTGTGTGCAGGCCCAGACCCAGGCACAGCAGCGACACATGCAGGAAACGGTGAGTCTGGTGCTGCATGGTTCAGAGCTTCAAAATCAGCATCTTCAAACGTTCGCCAATGCGTTCATTGCGATCGCTCAAGTAGTTGAAAACCATCAAGCCAATCAAGGCAATTGAAATGCCCAGGGCGGTGGCATACAGCGCGGTACCGATGCCTGCGCTCACGCCTGCCGGATCGGACATGCCCGATTTGGACAAGGCCAGAAACGTGTCAACGATGCCGAAAATGGTGCCCAACAGACCCATCAGCGGAGCAGCTGTGACAATGGTGTCCAGCAACCAAAGGCGGCTGCTGAGTTCATCACGCGCATGCAGATACGCTGCATCGGCACGGTCTTGTCGAACTGCCGGATCCATGTTTTGACCGTGGTCTTCCAGCAGTTTGGCCACCATGTCCGAAACCACGTCTTTGCCCAGGGCGGCAGGCACCGCTTTCAGGTCATGGTCCACAGCCTTGAGCACTTTCTTGGCGCGGTGCATGTTCACCCCAGAAAAGATGATGCGTTCAATGCTCACCACGATGGCGATGATCGCCGAGACGATCATCAATCCAAAACTGGCGTTGTGCAGGATTTCGGTCATGCTGCTCAGAAGTCCGTGGTCAAGGTCAGGCTGGTAAAGCGGGGGGCACCGACGTAGTAGGAAGGCGCACCGCCGCCAGCTTTGGTGGAGTCCACTGTCGTGGTGATATTTGAACCACTGCCGGCGTTGGCAATCAGGTAGGACTTGTCAAACAGGTTGGTGATGTTCAGGCGCAAAGTGGGATTCTTGAAAAATCCTGTGGATGCGAACCGGTAACCTGCATTGAAGTCGACAGTGGTGTAGGCATCCAGTGACTCGTCATTGACCAGCGTTGTAAAGCGCTTGCCAACGTGCTTGGCTGACAGGGAGGCCAGGTACGGGCCGTTGGCGTACTGGGCTGAGGCCCCCAGCATCACCTTGGGGGTGTCAGGGAAATAGGCACCAGCAGTCGGCAGAGTGCTTGTGGCTGTTGCGGGGAAATTGTTGTTGATCCGGCTGTCGGTGAAGGTGGCAGAACCAAAATAGCTGAAGCCATTTTTGGATGTTGTGCCTGCCTGCAGTTCAATGCCGCGAACACGCGAGTCGCCTACGTTGAAGTCGGTGTAAGTGGCTGTTTCTGGGTTGAAACCTTGAGCCAGACGATTCTTGAAGTCCACCTGAAAGACGGCCACCGAGGCCTTCAGGTCTTGACCCGAAAACCGGATACCTGCTTCGCTGTTGATGGCGGTTTCGGCCTGGATTGAATTGTTGGGTTTGAGTGTGAAGCCGGTCAACACGCCGTTGACATAGGTGCCACCATTGACCCAGCCAGACAACACAAAATTGGAGGGCGCACGCATGTTTTGTGTGACGTTGCCATACGCTTGCCATGCATCGTCGATCTTGTAGCGGGCTCCGAACGAAGGCAGTGCTTTGGCGTATGTGCGTGAGACCTGGTAGTCAGCGCCCAGACCGCTGCCGCTGGAGGCCGTGTTGTTGAAGTCGCGTGTGATTTCAGTGTGGCGAATGGCCGGCACCAGTTCCAGGCGGCCCAGGCTGATCGTGTCGCTCACGAAAATGGATTTCCCAGTGGAAATTGTGCGGTAATTGCGACCCTCATAAGTTTGACCATTGTTGTAGGTCAAGAGGTTGTTGCGCAACCAGACATCACCGATGCTGCCATCGTTGCCCAATGTGGTGCCGGGTTGGGTCTGGCGGTGGTTGGCGCGCTCAATCCAGACGCCCGCCTGGATCTTCTGGTTGTCCAGATCGTAGGTGCCTTTGAAGGTCACGCCAGGACGGTTGGTTTGGGTGACACTGCCACGGTAAATGCCAACCGTGTCGGTTTTATTGCCATTTTTATTGATGTCAGCAATGCCGCCATTGATCCCTGTGGTGCTTTCGGCCAGAGTCGTCTGTTGTGTGCCGCCTGTGCCATAGCCGTACCAGAAATACGGCTCAGCAGACACGGTCAGTTTGTCGTTGATGCGTGTTTGCAGTCGCGAGGTGAACAGTGCGTTCTCAAATGGATTGAGCGAGTAGCCGTAATAAGCCAGCTTGCTGCGTGGAACGGTCAGGCTGGCAGAGTCGGTTTTGAAATTGGCCAGAACGTTTTCATTGCCAGAACTCAGATGCTGCGGAATAGTGGAGGAGAAATCCAGACCGGGATTGGCCATGAATTCGGCCTTGGTGATGCTCAACAGGTTGTTGTTGATGGCGCGGTTGTAGAGCAGGCTGGCTGTCAGGCTGGTGTCTGCAGAAATTTTGGCTTCAAAGCCCAGATCCATGTGATCGCGGTCGGCACCACCTTGACCTTTGAATTTGTCTGCCGAAGATTTGGAATAGGAAATGAACGCCTTGTAGGGCGTTTCCTTGCCTTGCAATCCTGTGTCAACCCGGACAAATGTGCGCTTGAAATTGAGTTGACCCAGAGACTGGGAAAAACGCATGCCGAACTTGTCGTTGGGGCCGCAGCTGACCAGGCCCACGTTGCCACCAGAGGCGCCTACATGAGGGGCATCGCTGTATGTCGATCCTTGTGTGATGAAAACTTCACACAGGTTCTCGCTGTCAGTGTATTCCTGAGGATAAACGGCAAAGTTGCCCGAGTCATTGACGGGGGCGCCATTGATGGTGAAACCCATCTGGTCAGAGTTGAAGCCGCGCACCCGCAGGTTGCCACCAAACAAACCTGTGGCGTCGTAGCTGCTGGTGTTGACGCTTGGCATCAGGTTCAGCAATTGAAATGGGTTGGATGAAGAACGCTCCTTTTCGATGGCCGAACGTGTCACGGTGCTTTTGGCCTTGACACTGTCCTCATCGATCAAAAGACCGTTCCCGAGTGCATCACCCGAACCGGTGATTTTGACGATGCCCACATCCGTGGCCACAGACTGAGCCAGTGCAGCTTGGTAAAAACCTGCAGTGACCAGACCGAAGGACAAAAGCGACAGTCGCCAAATTTTTGAGTTGCGTTTCATGGTGTTTCCTTGAATAAAAATCGATTGAAATAAAAAATTTGATTCATTGACCTTCGATCTGGTACTTCAGACTGACCGAAAATCGATGCGAAGATTCGCCACCAAATGCCTGCTCAGAAAATGCGGGGAATTGCGCAGTCCGGACGGTGCGAAGCGCTTCGCTGTCCAGCAGATTGGAGCCCGATGAGTGCAGGAGTCCTGCAGAGATCAGCGCTCCAGAGCGAGAAATCTCCAGCCACAACTTGGTCACGCCTTGAGGTTGACTCAGTCGTGCTTCGCGGCTGGTGGGGTAGCGCTTGATCCGTTCCAGGTAAGCCAGAAGCTGTGCTTCGTAACTGATGGTCAGTGAAGATCGCACAGGCTCGGCGGACGCCTGAGCAGGCGGCGCAGTCACGAGCGCAGTGGCTGCCGTTGGTGCTGCTGGGGTGCTTTCGGCAACGCGGGTTGGTGCTTCTGTCGTTGAGTTGCTCTGGTGGGGTGCAGCCGATACCGGTGCAGAAATCGGCAAGGCAGGGCGCTCCGTGGTTGCAGGTCTCGGTGTGCTGGGTTGGATTTGCTGCACAGCTTGGACGATTTGCGGTGCAGGCATGTCCAGCATGGTGACCATCTCTGTCAGTGGACTGGGGGCGGCTGTGGCCTGCCAGTTGCCAAATCCCCAGAGTACGGCCAGGCCCATGAGTAAACCCATGGCCCACGAGATGGATTCCCGCTGTGCATATGACCATTGAATGGGGGCGACCATGTCACTTTCTCTTTGCAGAAATGGTCATGGCGTCGATGCCATTGGATTTGAGTACATCCATCACTTCCACCAGGCGTTGCAAGGACGCCTGTTCATCACCGTGGATCACGACTGCAATGCCGGTTGGCGAGGTCTGTTTGCGCTGAATCAACAGCGCAGCAAGTTTTGACAAATTTGCGACGGGCTCACCGTCAAGGACGTAGGCTCCCTCAGCCGGAATGCCCAACTGAACTCTGACAGGTGGGTGATTTTCCTGAGCGTGCGAGGAGACCGGCAGTTTGACTTTCAGACCCAGTGCGGGAATGACGTTGATGCTGAGCAAAACAAAAAATACCAGCAAAAACATCATCACGTCGATCATTGGAATGATCTCGATACGTGACTTCTTGCGGGGAGTGGTTGGAAAACGACGCATCCGAGCATGATGAAGAAGCCGGATGACATCTGGATGGAACTATTTTGAAGAAATCATGAATTCTGTAATTGCTGACCAGAAGATCCATTTTATGGTGCACCTTGGCATGGCTTGCACATCGGCGAATGTCACATCTTTTTCATCTGATTGCCATTGGCGATTCATGAAACTCCTTGAGCATGCAATGGCAACAGGAGATGGGCATGCGTGTAACGGTCATTGGTTCTGGTTATGTGGGTTTGGTGACAGGTGCATGCCTGTCGGATCTGGGCTTCAAAGTGGTTTGCCTGGACAAAGATGATCAGAAAATCCGATCCCTGCAAGAGGGCGAGGTGCCCATTTATGAGCCTGGTCTGAAAGAAGTGCTGATGCGCAATCGCGCAGATGGCCGTATCCGCTTCACCACGGATGCCTGTGAAGCCATTGACCATGGCGATATCCTGTTCATTGCGGTTGGCACACCTCCTGCAGAAGATGGATCTGCAGATCTGGCCCATGTGCTTTCTGTGGCCGCCCTGATTGGACGCCACATCAAAGGTTTCAAACTGGTGGTCAACAAGTCGACGGTTCCGGTGGGGACGGCCGATCGGGTTCGTGCCGCCATTTCGCACGAACTTTCGCAGCGAGGCATGTATTCGGATTTGTTCGATGTCATCTCCAACCCGGAGTTCCTCAAAGAAGGTGCTGCCATTGATGACTTCATGCACCCGGACAGGATTGTGGTCGGTATTGATGATGGCCCGCATCATGCCAAGAGCCAGCGCATGATGAGTGATCTGTATGCCAGCTTCAACCGCCACCATTCCCGCACGGTCTGGATGGATGTGCGAAGTGCTGAGCTGACCAAATATGCAGCGAATGCCATGTTGGCAACGCGCATTTCATTCATGAATGAAATTGCCAATCTGGCAGACGCATTGGGTGCAGATGTCGACCACATCCGACGTGGTATCGGTGCTGACAACCGGATTGGCTACAGCTTTCTGTATGCAGGTTGCGGCTATGGCGGCAGTTGCTTTCCCAAAGATACGCAAGCGCTGGTCCGGACGGCTCAAGCGCACGGCCAGGCCATGTCGGTGGTCAGTGCCACCGAGCAGGTCAATGAACGCCAGAAAATGCTGCTGGTTGAGAGATTGATTGAGCGCATGGGTGAAGACCTGGGTGGCCGCAAGATTGCGATTTGGGGCTTGGCTTTCAAGCCCAACACGGATGACATGCGTGAAGCGCCCAGTAGATCGGTGATCCAGAGTCTGTTGCGCCGTGGTGCGCAAGTCAGTGCCTACGACCCTGTTGCGGGTCAGGAAGCGCTGAAGGCTTTGCAGCTGGATTGCGAAGGTGAGCAAAGTCTGCTGGCCAATTTTGAATTGACCTCGACCGACATGCAGGCGCTGGAAAATGCAGATGCACTGCTGATCCTGACCGAGTGGAAGAATTTCCACAATCCGGATTTTGAACACATGAAAGCGGCAATGCGCCGACCGTTTGTTTTGGATGGCCGCAATCTCTACAACCCCGAAGCATTGGGTGAGTTGGGCATTGCGTACCAGGGCATTGGTCGACGCAACGATCTGGTCAAGCTGTTGACCTTTGAAGCACCTGCAGACCTGACCAAGGCATGGACAGAAGGCCCCCCGGCACAGCAAGAAAATGCCTAAAGGCTTTTATGCCCTGATCGCGGCGCAGTTTGCCAGTGGCCTGGCCGACAATGTTTTGATGATTCTGGGCATTTTCTTCTTGCAAGAGCAAGGCTATCCCGGGTGGTGGGCACCACTGCTGAAGTTTTCATTCAATCTTGCCTATGTGGCGTTGGCCAGCGTGGTCGGCCCAGTCGCAGATGCGTTGCCGAAAGCACCGTTGATGGCCGCCATGAATTGGCTGAAATCGGGCAGTGTTGTTTTACTTTTGTTGGGCCTGCATCCCTTGCTTGCATTTGCGTTGTCTGGTCTGGCGGCAGCAATCTATGCGCCCGCAAAATATGCCATCGTGACGGAGTCGGTTCATTCCTCACTGCTGGTCAAGGCCAACGCCTGGCTGGAGGTTTCGGTGGTGATGTCCGTTCTTCTGGGTATTGCCCTGGGTGGTTGGCTGATCGGAGGGGTTCACTCCATCCAGATCATGGGGCTTTGGCCAGTAACAGATGGATGGGTTTCCATTGTTCCAACTCAGGCGTTGCCCGCTTTCCTGACTGTCCTGCTGATCTACGGCTTGTCGATCATTTTGAACAGCCGTGTAGGCAACACAATGTCAAGCAAGGTGCATGCGCCATTGAGGCCATCGGCATTGACTTGGCGTGCCTTTTGGGCATGCCATCTGAAACTGTGGAGAGACCCTTTGGGCGGCATCTCCCTGTATGTCACCACTTTGTTTTGGGGAGCAGGTGCAGTCTTGCAGTTTGCAGTCTTGTTGTGGGCTCAGAGTGAAATGGGCTTGAGCCTGCAGCAAGGCGCTTATCTTCAAGCATGGGTGGCGGTGGGGGTTGTGTGTGGCGCATTTCTGGCCGCCAGAATCTTCAAGATTTTCAATGCCCGCCACGTACTTCCATGGGGGATGCTTCTGAGCATTCTGATGCCGCTGATGGCATATACGCGAACACTCTGGTTGGCGATGCCTTTGTTGATTGTCAGCGGTTCGATTGCCGGCATGCTGTTGGTTCCCATGAATGCGCTGCTTCAGCATCGTGGTGCCAAAATCCTGAGTCCCGGCCGTTCGATTGCCGTACAGGGTTTTAACGAGAACCTCAGTGTGTTGATCATGCTCGGTGCATACAGCACTTTGCTGGCCATGGAACTGCCACTGCAGACCATCATGCTGATTTTGGGCTTGTTGCTGTTGTGCGGTCTGGTGTTCTTGCAGGCCCGAACGAAGCCACGCAAAGGACGGTTTTTGTAGACCAGAAATGAAGTCTCAAGCCATGTGACTGGAGATGGTTATGCGAAAAATCGATTCAACTTGAGCTGCAATTTTTCCCCAGCCAAGTTCTTCTACGCTTCGCAAGGTGTGCTCACGCGCCGATGTCAAGGTGGTTTTGCATTCGGTCACTTCCAGTGCCTTGCGAGCATAAGCCTCGGCGTCATCTCTGGGGATCAGCCAGCCATTGGATGAGTCCTGAACCAACTCGCTGGCCGCTGCGCAATCGAAAGCGAGAACAGGGGTGCCGCTGGCGAGTGCTTCCAGTGTGACATTGCCAAAGGTTTCCGTCAGACTGGGGAACAAGAACAGATCTGCGCTGGCGTAAATCGTCGCCAGCTGGGTGTGGCTGCACATGCCCATGAAGATGGCATCAGGACACTGTGTCTGCAAGTGCGTGCGATAAGGTCCGTCACCTGCAAATACCAGCTTGACAGCACGGTTGGCGCTTTTCAGTGTTTGATATGTGTTGACAATCAGATCAAGGTTCTTTTCCGAAGCCAGACGCCCGACAGACAAGAGGACGATGGTTTCATCATCTGACTGCCACGAGGTGCGTAATGCCTGGCTGCGCTGAGCGGGATGAAACAGCTGCGTGTCAACGCCCCTGGCAACGACCCGCAGATTGCTGAAGCCCATGGTTTGAAGTTCGGTTTTCAGCGCCCGTGTGGGCACCATGGTGCAAGCCGTGTGGTTATGAAATTTGCGCAAATAGGCGACGATGGGTTTGCTCAGCCAGCCCACGCCATAGTGCTTGCTGTAACTGTGGAAATTCGTCCGAAAATCCGAAGTCACAGGCAGTCGAAGGACCCGTGCCGCCTGCAGTGCCGACCAGCCCAGCGGCCCCTCGGTGGCGATGTGGATCAGATCAGGCCTTTTCTGGGTCCATTCCTTGATCAATGCCTTTTTGCTGGGCAGGCCCAGTTTCAGTTGAGGGTATCTCGGGATGGGAAGACCGCGAAGCAGAATTTCGGACCAACCGTTTTGCTCCTGCCCTCTGTCGCTTTTGTCTTGCCTTGGACGGATCAGCTGGATGGTGTGGTTCTTCAAACTGAGTTGGTGAATCAGTTTGGACAAGGTGAGCGCCACACCATTGATTTCAGGTGGCCATGTTTCAGTCACCACGGCAATCCGCAGAGATTGGGTGGGGGGCGCGTAAGTTTCGATCAGAAGACGATTGCCAACTTGTGTGTCCATGACCGGATGCTGGCAGAGCGATTTAACAGCTTGATGACAAAGACAAAAATTTGAAAAATATGTGTCTGCCATATTTCTTGCGACCCTGTCATGAGTTTTTCACAACAATTGCCCATGATGGACACACTGTAGTCAAGAGGGTTGCCTGTGAAAGATTTTCTGTATGCCTTGAAGATTCAGCGCTGGGATGACCACCGCTATTACCACCATTGCCGAATCAATCAATCCCTGCATTTTTTGAGTGCCATGAGTTTTCTGGTGGCTTATGTGATGCTGTTCATCGACCCCGCCTGGGCTGCGCTGATTGCCTGGTTGATTTCGATGACTTCGAGGCAAGCCGGTCATTTCTTCTTTGAGCCTCTGGGCTATGACCACGTCAACCAGGCGACGAATGAGCATAAAGAAGAAATCAAGGTGGGGTACAACCTGCGTCGTAAAGTGGTGCTGCTCAGCATCTGGATTGTGTTGCCCCTGGTCATTTTCCTGAACCCGGGCTTGTGGGGCCTGATCCCGGAGCATGAGACCCTGAGTGAGTTCATGCATGCGGTCGGTTATGCGTGGTTGTACCTGGGTATTGCAGCCTTGTTGTTCAGAACATGCCATCTGTTCATTTTGTTTGATGTCCGCACCGGACTGGTCTGGATGACGAAAATTCTGACCGACCCTTTTCATGACATCTATCTCTACCATAAGGCGCCCTGGCATTTATTGCATGGTCAACGCTTCTCGGACGCTGAGCTGCACGCGTCTCACTGAGAAACGGCAAAGGCGCCAGATGCATCTGGCGCCTCATGACTTCAACGCCTGAGGGTTTCTTTCAGTATTTGTCTGCGGATGCTTTTGTTGGTCAAGGCGGGTGATTGCCACCACCAGCCTTCCTTCTTCATTTGTTCAGCGGCAGCAATGAATCTCTGGACAACGATTTCAAAATCTTGATCGCTGTAATTCAGACTGAATATCAGTCGGCCCGTACCTACCCAACTGAGTGCCAATCCATGGAGCCTGAGGTAAAACTGAAACATCCAGTTGTATCGGGAAGGCTGTGTGTAAAACAGTGTCCAGACACTCGACATATTGGCAGCCTGAACAGGGATCTGATGCGATTGCATCGCCCCGTTGAAGTATTGAGCACGGGCGTTCCATCGGTCTTCCAGCCCGTCGTATATGGCCTGGATTTCGGGCTTTTCAAGTTGATCGAGAAAAGCCGACATGGCACCCATGACCACGGGGTGGGCGTTGAAAGTCCCGCGTGCAAAACAGATGTCTGCTGGCCGATCGGAGCGGAATCTGTGCATCCACTGTGCCTTTCCGCAAACAACCCCGACAGGAAAGCCGCCGCCGAGCGTTTTGCCGTACGTCACCATGTCTGCCTGAATGCCAAAATAGGCTTGTGCGCCGCCTGCAGCAAGTCGAAATCCCATGAAGACTTCGTCAAAAATCAGCACAATGCCACGTTGCGTACACACTTGGCGCAAAGCCTTGAGCCATGCTGTGTAGGCCGTGCGGTCGTAGGCGGCATTGCGGCTGCTGTCCACCAGCGTCGAATCACCGGGTGCATTTGCATTGGGGTGCAGGGCCTGCAATGGATTGATCAGCACGCAAGCGATGTCTTTGCGGGTGCGCAGCACATCCAGACTGCGTTCGCTCATGTCACTCAGTGTGTAGGTCTCGCGAGGCGGCATGGGGTTGCCCGGGCCTGGTTGCACGTCTTCCCACCAGCCATGGTAAGCCCCGCAGAATCGAACAATGTTGCGCCGACGCGTGTGGTACCGGGCCAGACGCACCGCTTGCATGACCGCTTCCGTGCCGGACATGTGGAAAGACACTTCGTCCATGCCGGAGAGTTTTTTGAGTCGCGCTGCATTGCTCGCCACGCAAGGATGGTAGGCGCCGAGGATGGGGCCCAGCGACTGCGTTTTGGCAAGTCCTTCGGCCATGGTTTTTTTGTAAAAGTCAGCGCCAAAAACATTCACGCCGTAAGAGCCTGTCAGATCATAGAAAACCTGTCCATCCAGATCGGTGACCTGAACACCATCTGCCGATTGCAGGAAGGAGCCTACTTTGAGGTGTTCGCGCACCAATGGGCTGAACTGAAAAGGCACCCGGTAAGCCGCGATGAATTGCATGTCAGAGATGTCGCCCCTGGCTGCTGCGGTGGCCTCCACGCTGAGTTTTTGGCGAGTTTGCAGGGTTTGTGCGAGGGCGAAAAAGGCGTTTCGGCGCAAGTGCCGAATGTTTTCTGGTGCGCCATCGCAGTCAAAAAATTGTTGCTCGCTGTAGCTGTATCCAGGCAGCCACCTGGCCAGTCGCTTGGCCATGCGCGAGTGGCCTGCAAGCGAGCGGTGTTTGGCTCTCGAAAGTTGTATGCGCCGGTGAATTGCAGGAGCCAAAGCGGCCAAAGCGCCCAAACCGATCCATGTGGAGTTCACAGTTGATTCCTCGTGTCAATGAGGTTTCTTTTTATTCAATTTGAGTGACAAAGCGATGAAGATTCGACAACAATTCCAGAAATGGATGCTGCAAGAAGACCTGAACTTTTTGTTGACCAACCGCATTCCACGCATCACCTTGACCCGCTTCATGGGCTGGTGGAGTCAAATCCAGCACCCATGGGTGGTCAAAGGTTCGCTGGCTGTCTGGCAATGGTTCAGTGATCTGGATTTGAGTGAGTCAAGAAAACAAAATTTCTCCAGTTTGCACGACTGCTTTACCCGAGAGCTGTTGCCAGGTGCCAGGCCCATTGACTTTGATCCTTGGACGTTCACTTCACCTTGCGATGCCATCGTCGGCGCGTGTGGTGATATCCATGAAGGGCAGGTATACCAGGCCAAAGGGTTTCCCTACAGTTTGAAAACGCTGCTGGGCGAATCAGTTCACTGCAGCCATTGGGCATCGGTTCTGGAAGGCGGGAAATTTCTGACCTTGAGGCTGACCAGCAGCATGTACCACCGCTTTCATGCACCGCAAGATGCAACGTTGGAGCATGTGACTTACATTTCTGGCGACACCTGGAATGTCAATCCCATCGCTTTGGCTCGGGTAGAGCAACTTTTTTGCAAAAACGAGCGTGCAGTCTTGCACATGAAGCTCGACAGCGGGGCCCCATTCTTGCTGGTTCCTGTTGCCGCCGTTCTGGTTGCGAGCATGAGGCTGCATGCTGTCGATGTGTTGCTGAACTTGCGCTACAAGGGGCCCAACGAGATCACTGCCCATGCCCACTGCTCAAAAGGTCAAGAAATGGGCTGGTTCGAGCATGGCTCGACCATCCTGTTGTTTGTACCGCCGGGGTTTGATTGGGCGGATGGCATCGTGGGTGGTGCCCGAATTCGCATGGGGCAAGCGCTCTTCAAAATCAGCAAGTGATGCGGCACACGTCATTCCAGCATTCCTTATTTTCGATTTGAATTCCCAGTTAAAAAGAAGTCGGCCATGAGAATCTTCTCCATTCAAGCCCAGCAGCAAATCATTGAAACGGATGTGTTGCCGGCAACCTTGCCCGAGCAAGGTTTTCTGTGGATGGCTTTTGCCAGGCGTGAGTTTGAAATCCATTTGCCTCAAGTGCAAATTGCACTCTGGAACTTGTGTGGTGCGGAGATGGATTATTTGCATGCACAAGATGTTCTGAACAACCAGTTGCCATCGCATTACGACTACACCTCGGACTATGACTTGTTGGTGTTCCGTCGCTTGGCACGAGGAAAATCAGAAACTGATTTGTCCAAACCAGGAGAAATTCTTCATCAAGGCTCATACCAAGGCGGTCCCTCCATCCTGAGTCGGATTGACACCAGCCCGGTTGCTTTTGTGGTCTTTGATCGGGTGGTCGTCTCTGTGCATCCGACGGACTGTGCCGTACGCGATACCTTTGCTGCTCGCATGCTGGGTATATCGAGTCTGCCGATGGCACAAGCC
>Ga0228702_1000138_pt1 | contig 64079 bp, 68 predicted proteins | sample McNCre217_Aug_MG_2_FD_178018 | JGI IMG/M metagenome (GOLD analysis project Ga0228702, IMG submission 178018) | Freshwater microbial communities from McNutts Creek, Athens, Georgia, United States - 20-17_Aug_MG | ecosystem: Environmental > Aquatic > Freshwater > Creek | place: USA: Georgia... | reverse complement strand
CACCATGACCGAATGGAAAGTCATTTGCAAAGTTGACGACATCCCCGTGCTGGGCGCACGCCGCGTGCAGCGTGCCAAGGGGGTTGAAGTGGCGGTGTTTCGCAACGCCGAAGACAAGGTGTTTGCCCTGCTCGACCAATGCCCGCACAAGCGCGGCCCCTTGAGTCAAGGCTTGGTGTTTGGCGAAACCGTGGTGTGCCCCTTGCACAACTGGCACATTGGTTTGGTCGATGGCTGCGCCCACGCCCCAGACGTTGGCTGCACCACCCGCTTTGCGGTGCGTGTGGAAAACGGCGAGGTGGCCTTAGATGTGAACGAGCTCAACACGCTCGCCATTGACGACACCCCGAACTGAAGCACACGCGCGCCCCCCGCATCACACCACGCCACCCACCGCCCGAAAGAAGCCATGAAAGAAACGCGTTCAACCTGCCCCTACTGCGGTGTGGGCTGCGGCGTCATCATTGAATCCAATGCAGGGCACATCACGGGCGTGCGCGGCGACCCTGCGCATCCGGCCAACTTTGGGCGCTTGTGCAGCAAAGGGTCGTCACTGCACCTCACGGCCAGCCCTGCGATGGCTGAGCAAACACGATTGCTGCAGCCGATGCGCCGCTTGGTGCGTGGCGGCAGCTTGCAGCCCATGGCATGGGACAACGCCATGCAAACAGCCAGCCAAACCTTGGCCAGCATCGTGCGCGCACATGGCGCAGAAGCCATTGGGTTTTATGTCTCCGGCCAGTTGCTGACCGAAGACTATTACGTGTTCAACAAATTAGTCAAAGGTTTGCTGGGCACCAACAACATCGACACCAATTCGCGCCTGTGCATGAGCAGCGCCGTGGCGGGCTACAAGCTCACCCTCGGTGCTGATGCCCCGCCCGCTTGCTACGACGACGTGATGCACGCGGATTGTTTGTTCATCGCGGGCAGCAACGCGGCTTATGCGCACCCGATTTTGTTCAGACGCATTGAAGACGCACAGGCGAAAAATCCCAACCTCAAAATCATCGTGGCCGACCCGCGCCGCACCGACACCGCCAGCAGCGCCGATCTGCATTTGCCCTTGCAACCCGGCACCGATGTGGCGCTGTTTCATGGCATGTTGTACGTCATGCTGGCCGAGGGTTGGGTGGACCACGCCTACATCGCGGCACACACCGAAGGCTTTGAAGCACTGAAAACTTTGGTGGCCAACTACACGCCTGCGCATGTGCATGCGGTGTGCGGCATCACACCCGAACAACTGCTGCAAGCCACGCGTTGGTTTGCCACCTCTAAAGCCACGCTGAGTTTGTATTGCCAAGGCTTGAACCAATCGAGCAGCGGCACTGCCAAAAACGCCTCGCTCATCAACTTGCATTTGGCAACTGCTCACATCGGCAAACTGGGCGCTGGCCCCTTCTCGCTCACGGGCCAACCCAACGCCATGGGCGGACGCGAAGTGGGCGGCTTAGCCAACCTCATCAGCGCCCACCGCGACATGAGCAAGCCCGAACACCGAGCCGAAGTGGCCACCTTGTGGGGCATTGACGATGTGCCTTCTAAGCCAGGCAAGACAGCGGTGGAAATGTTTGAAGCTGCCGCCGATGGCGAAATCAAAGCACTGTGGATTGCGTGTACCAACCCCGCGCAATCCATGCCCAACCAAAGCACGGTGCGCCGCGCCTTAGAGCGCGCCGAATTTGTGGTGGTGCAAGAAGCCTTCGCCACCGCCGAGACCTGCGACTTCGCCGACCTGCTGCTACCCGCCACCACCTGGGGCGAGAAAGAAGGCACGGTCACCAACAGCGAACGCCGCATCACCCGTGTGCATGCCGCGGTACCCGCACCGGGCCAAGCGCGACACGACTGGCACATCGTGGTGGACTTGGCCACACGTTTGGCGCAAGAGCCTGGCGTGGCCCCACACAAAGACGGCCTGCACATGGCCTACACCTCGCCCGAAGAAATTTGGTTGGAGCACCGGGCATCCACCCGTGGCCGTGACCTCGACATCACCGGCTTGAGCTACGCGCACTTGGACCAAACACCTGAGCAATGGCCCATGCGCGAAGGCACCACCCACGGCCAAGCGCGCCTGTATGAAGACGGTGTGTTTGCCACCGCCAATGGCCGTGCCAAATTTGCCACCCTGCCCTATGTGCCCACCGCAGAAGTGCGTGAATCGCGCTTTCCGTTTTCGCTTAACACAGGCCGCTTGCGTGACCAGTGGCACGGCATGACGCGCACAGGTTTGGTCGGCAAACTGTTTGGTCACGTGCCCGAGCCTGTGGTGCAGCTGCACCCAGACGACATGGCACGCTTGGGCTTTGATGAAGGCAGCTTGGTGCACGTCACCAGCAAACGCGGCTCCATCGTGTTGCCCGCACAAGCCAGTGCCGACCTGGGCGCCAATCAAGCCTTCATTGCCATGCATTGGGGCGCAGCGTTTTTGAGCGGCCGTGACCACCAAAACAAACCGCTCGCTGGCGTGAACGCCATCACCACTTCGGCGTATTGCCCCACGTCGAAGCAGCCTGAACTCAAACATGCCGCAGTCAAAGTGTTGAAGGCTGAATTGCCTTGGACCTTGCTGGCGATGGCGTGGCTACCCGAACACACCGCGCCAACCGTGTTGCAAGCGCTGCGCGCGCGCATGGTGCAGTTTGAATTTGCCAGTTGCGTGCCGTTCAGCGATACGCCGACGGAAGGCCCTGCCCGCCAAGGCGTGCTGATGCGCGGAGCCTGCAGCGAAGCGCCTGACATGGCGCTGCTGCACGACATTGAACAACTCTTGGGCCTGAACGGCAGCGACAGCCTGCGCTACGTCGATGCCAAACGCAGCCAGTTGCGCAGCATGCGTTTGCAACACAGCGAGCCCACCCAAGCCAAAGACACCCAGCTCAACGCCTTCATCATTGCGGGCGATACCTCGGCTGAAACTTGGCTCAAAGCCTTGTTACAAACCCAAGCGTCCACGCAGGCCTACGGTCGTCGCCTGTTGATGACCGGTAGCAAGCCCCCTGTGGCCTTGGTCGATGCAGGCACCACCGTGTGCAGCTGCGTGGGGGTGAAAGATGTGACCATTCGCAAGCACCTCAAAATTTGCAAAGGCGACAGCGCACAACGCTTGGCCTCATTGCAAGGCACGCTCAAGTGCGGCACCCAATGCGGCTCATGTGTGCCCGAGCTGCGCCGCATGATTCAACTCACAGAGAGCACGACATGACTCACACACAATCTCTCGTCACACTCGTGGGCGCAGGCCCGGGCGATCCTGAGCTGCTCACGCTCAAAGCCGTCAAAGCCATCGCAGCTGCCACGGTGTTGTTGGTCGACGATTTGGTGAGCGACGCCATCGTGGCCTATGCCTCGCCCTCGGCACGCATCATCTATGTGGGCAAACGCGGTGGATGCCAATCCACCCCCCAAGCTTTCATTGAAAAGCTGATGCTGCAAGAAGCCTTGGCAGGTGAAAACGTGGTGCGCCTCAAAGGCGGCGACCCGTTCATCTTTGGGCGCGGTGGTGAAGAGGTCGAACACTTGCGCGCGCAAGGTGTGAACGTGACAGTCGTCAACGGCATCACCGCCGGTTTGGCAGGCGTCACATCTTTGGGCGTGCCACTGACGCACCGCGCCCATGCACATGGTGTGTTGTTCATCACGGGCCACGCCAAACAAGATGCCAGCGATGCGGTGGACTGGGCGGCCTTGTCGCACACCGCTGCACAGGCCAAGCTCACCTTGGTGATTTACATGGGCATGAGCGGTGCTGCGCAATTGCAAGCGGCGTTGCTGCATGGGCTAGACCCCCACACCCCCGTGGCCGTGATTCAACACGTGAGCCTGCCCACACAACGCCATGTGGTGTGCACGCTCAGCGCGTTGCACCCCACCGTGGTGCGCGAGCACATGGCCAGCCCTTCCGTCATCGTGGTCGGTGATGTGATGCAAGGCTTGTTGCAGATCGAACAGAACAACCAGCGCCTTGTCGCTGTCGGCTAAATCTTTTCAACCCAGCTAGGAGTGAGCATGAACCGTCTCGACGTGACCGAAAAAATCATCAGCACCAAAGTGTCCAAAGGCATCAAGTGGGAAGACGTGGCAAAAAAAGTAGGCCTCTCCAAAGAGTGGACCACCGCCGCCTGTTTGGGCCAAATGACCTTGGATGCCAAACAAGCCAAAGTGGTTGGCAAGATTTTTGGCTTGGATGCCGAAGAACAAAAGTGGCTGCAAGTGGTGCCCTACAAAGGCTCGTTGCCCACACCGGTATCCACCGACCCGTTGATTTACCGCTGGTACGAAATCGTCAGCGTGTACGGCACCACCATCAAAGAACTCATCCACGAAGAGTTTGGCGACGGCATCATGAGCGCGATTGATTTCTCCATGGACATCGTGCGCCAACCCGACCCCAAAGGCGACCGCGTCAATGTGGTGTTGTCGGGCAAGTTCTTGCCCTACAAACAATACTGAGCATGGACACAGGTGTGGCAGAGGTGTTGTTAGCGCAGATGTGCGCCCGCAGCCATGTCGCCCCCAAACGCCTAGAAACACCTGGCCCCACTACAGATGAGTTGGAACTCATCTTCAAAGCAGCCGCCCAAGCACCGGACCATGGGCGCATCCAACCTTGGCGTTTTATCGTGGTACCAACCGATCAACGTGAAGCCTTAGGCCATGCGTTTGTGCAGGCTCTGCAAGCGCGCGATGCCAGCGCCAGCCCAGTCGAGCTGGCGACGGCCTACGAAAAAGCATTCCGTGCGCCGTGCTTGGTACTAGCCGTTGTCAGCCACAAACCTTCTGAGCCGAAGGTGCCTATGCATGAACGTTTGATCTCTTTGGGATGCGCAATTCAAAACATGCTGCTGATGGCGCAAGCCTTGTCGATTGGCAGCGGTATCACCAGCGGGCAATCGATGAATGCGTCCAGCATTCGTGAACTGTTCAAGCTAAGTGAGCAAGAGGAAGGTATTTGCTATGTGGCATTTGGTCAGGTGAGCGCACACAAAGTAAAAACACAAAGGCCCAATACTTCGGCTTTTGTCAAATTCCATTTAGACGCTCAGATTAACCCAGCTATTTTTTGACGGGTAAACACTAACTGAGTCACCACAGGGACTTTCATGTCTAGACACATACAACAGCTACGATGAAACTGCGAACCATCTCTTTAACCACCTCACCTCACTGGAGAATTCGTTATGAAATGGTTCCATTCCATAGGCTTGAAAGCCTGCATGGCATTTGGCTTAACAGTCATCAACATGCACAGCAGTTTTGCGCAGCAAGCGCCTAACGCATCGGAGGCGAAGACAGAGGTCTTGTGGTTGGGGCAAGCAGGCTTTCGCATCAAGACACCAGGCGGACAAAACATCGTCATTGATCCATGGCTCACTGGTGGCCCCAAAACCCCTGCGCCTTATAAAGCTGACATCTCCGCACTGGGCAAAGTAGACCTGCTGCTGGTCACGCACGCACACGTTGATCACATTGGGGACGCCCCAGCTTTGGCCAAGCTGCACAAGACCGTCTTGTACGGTCCTGCCGACATGATCACCCCCTTGGTCACGCTCGGTGTCATGCCCGCTGAACTCACGCATCGTTTCAACAAATCAGGCAGCGTCAAGCCTTTGCCTGGTATCAAAGTGACTGCAGTCCAAGCGGAGCATTCTTCTTTGTTGGTGTGGAAAAACCCAGCGACTGAAAAACTCGAATCACATCCTGCGGGTGAAGCGGTGGGTTACATCATCGAGCTAGAAAATGGTTTCAAAATTTGGCATATGGGAGATACAGGTTTATTTGGTGACATGAAGTTCATCACCGAACGCTACAAACCTGATTTGGTGCTGATGCCCATTGGGGGCAACTTCACCATGGATCCAGAAGACGCTGCATTTGCAGCGCGCAATTGGATCAAGCCAAAGATGGTCATCCCCATCCATTACAACTCCAATCCACTTGCCAAAGGCACCTTGGAAGAATTCCAAAAAGCCATGAAAGGCAGCAAAGTGAAAGTGCTCCCCATGACCGAAGGACAAACACTTGCGTTTTAAAAGCCCCTTAGCAGGGCTACTCACCATCGCCCTGCTTTGTACTTTTGCACAAGCACAAACACACACAGGTGTTGCGCAACAAATGGCACCCACCGGTACGTTGCGTGCGGTGATCAACCTAGGCAACCCAATTCTTGCGAAAAAAGAAAACGCCACAGATCAACCTGTTGGCGTCTCTGTCGATTTGGCGCAAGCACTGGCTCAAAAGTTAAATCTGCCACTGACGTTAATTGCAGTGGAGTCTGCAGCCAAGTCTGTAGAGACGGTGACAAAAGGCCAAGCCGATGTGGGATTTTTTGCGATTGATCCGATTCGCGGCAAAGGCATTGCGTATACGCCACCTTATGTCTGGATTGAAGGGAGCTATTTGGTCAAACAAGACTCCCCCTTGGTCGATAACTCGCAAGTAGATCAAGCCAAGCATCGCGTGGTCGTGGGCAAAGGTAGCGCCTATGATTTGTTCTTGACCCGCGAATTGAAAGATGCACAACTCGTCAGGGCCCCCACCTCGCCACAAGTCGTCCCCTTTTTCTTAGAAGGTGCCTACGATGCAGCCGCCGGTGTAAAACAACAGCTAGAAGCTGATGCTCAAAAAAGCAAAGGCTTGCGTTTATTACCAGGCCGCTTCATGGTGATCGAACAAGCCATGGGACAACCTAACACCGTATCACCACAAGCACAGCAAGCATTGGCTGATTTTGTAGCTGAGATCAAGTCGACAGGTTTTCTTCGTCAAAGTTTGTTGAGGCACAACATCGAGGGGGCGATCATTGCCCCATGAAAAAAGGGTTCCCATTTGGGAACCCTTTTCAATTTTGGGGTGGCTGATGGGGCTCGAACCCACGACAACAGGAATCACAATCCTGGACTCTACCAACTGAGCTACAGCCACCGTAGAGGCAAAATTATAACCTAGCTATTTTAATTTCTGCCTTGAATTTTTCTTTTAATAGCTTGTAGTAAGCCAAGCCTTCTGCAGAGGCCCACCACTGGGCGTATTGCTCGCGCTCACGGGCCAAACCAGAGGCATTCACAGCGTCACGCGGCAGCACTTTTTCAACCTTCACCACGGCATAGCCGCTGGTGCCCAAATCCACCCCCACCCATGCAGGCAGGGTTTGGGTGCTGGCTCGCAACGCGGCTTCCACCAATGCGGAAGGCTGAGCTTGTTTCGATTCACGTGACACCACGATGGCGGCAGGCAGCTTGGCCGCATCTGGACTGGCTTTCCACTCGGCCAATTTCGCAGCACCTTCCGACCGTGCGCGCTCAGCAGCAAGTTGTGCCACCACTTGCTCGCGAACGCGTGCTTTGACCTCATCCAAAGGTAAGGTACGCGCAGGGCTGTAACTGGTGATGCGAGCAGCAGCCAACACATTGGGGGCCAACTCCACCGCTTCGGTGTTGCGCTTTTTCTCAATCGAATCTTGTGAAAAAACGGCAGCCAACAGCTTGGGGTTATTGGCGGCGGTGTTGCCCGCCACAGGATCGCGACCCAAGTTGCTGGCTTGTTGCACGTCGAGCTTCAAGCGTTCCGCCACAGGCTTCAAGCTGTCAGATTGCTCGTACACGATGTTGGTGAACTGCTCGGCCGCTTCTGCAAATTTGCGTTGGGCTAATTGGACTCGTACTTCTTGCTCGAGCTTGGCGCGCTGCGATTCAAAGCTTTTTTGCTCAGGCTGTTTGATGTCGGTCAAGCGGATGATGTGAAAACCAAACTCGGTTTCCACAACGCCACTGATTTCGCCTTTTTTCAGCGCAAACGCAGCTTCTTCAAAGGGCTTCACCATGGCACCACGGCCAAAGAAATCCAGGTCACCGCCTTTGGTTGCAGAGCCTGTGTCCTGCGAATTTTTACGCGCCAACTCAGCGAATTGGTTGGGCGACTTTTGCACTTCAGCTAACAAAGCCTGAGCTTTGGCACGGGCCGCATCACGCTCGGCAGCAGATGCACCTTTGTCGGCATTGATCAAGATATGGCTGGCACGACGTTCTTCCAAACCTGCCAAACGCGCTGCATTTTGTTCGTAATACGTTTTCAGCTCTGCCTCAGGGACTGCAATGTCTTTTTGCACAGCCGCCAAATTCAAAACAACATATTCAATATCGGCGCGCTCAGCAGACTGAAACTTATCGGCATTGGCTTTGTAATAAGTTTCTAGATCAGCTTCTGTCGGGTTGATTTGCGCCACAAAGTCAGCTGGCACAAAGCGCGCCACTTGCACTTGGCGTTGCTCATAAAAAGCATTCAAAGTCACATCGGCCAAAGCCGATGAGCTGAAGCTGGTCACGCCCACGCCAGACATCACTTGACGTGATGCCAAATCCCCGCGCACTTGCGCTTCAAACGATTCGGGTGACATGCCTTGCGTCGCCAATAACTGGCGATAACGTTCGATGTCCAAAGTGCCATCGGCACGGCGCAAGGCGGCAATGGTGGGGTTTTGTTGCAACTCGGCAGCCAAGCGGGCATCGCTGGCACCCAAACGCAGTTGACTGGCGGCGACTTGCAACAAACGGTCACGCACCAAGCGCTCTAAGGTGCTGTATTTGGCTTCAGGTGTGTCAAACAACTTCAGATCAACATTGGGCATGCTGCTGCGCATGCGTTCGACTTGACTGCGATGAGCGCCATCCCATTCGGCTTGCGTGATGTCGTAGCCGTCCACCGTGGCCACCGTAGCGCCACCTTCTTTGAAACGGTTGTAGCCTTCAAGGCCAAACAAAACGAAAGATGGGAAGATCAACAGGAACAGCAAAAACTGCATGACCCGCGTGTGCTTGCGAACAAAATCAAACATGGAGTGAACTCATCGTGATGTGTGAGAAGCCAAGAAAAAAGGCGAACTGTGTGTTCGCCTTTTTAATGGGTGGTGGGTGCTGACGGGGTCGAACCGCCGACCTACTGCGTGTAAGGCAGCCGCTCTGCCAACTGAGCTAAGCACCCATCCTTAACCGTTCATTAGTTCAAGGCGTCTTTCAGACCCTTGCCTGGACGGAACTTAGGCACCTTAGCGGCTTTGATCTTGATCGCTTCGCCTGTGCGTGGGTTACGACCGGTGCGAGCGGCGCGCTTGCCCACTGCAAAGGTACCGAAACCGACCAAAGAAACTGTGCCGCCTTTTTTCAAGGTGGTTTTCACTGCACCGATGGTGGACTCGAGTGCGCGGGTCGCTGCAGCTTTGGAAATGTCTGCGTGCTTAGCAATGTGCTCAATCAGTTCTGTCTTATTCACAAAAATCCCCTCTCAATGAGATGTGATGTTGATCAATAGATATAGCTAGTTTACAAGCTATACAAGTTATAAGCTGCTTTGGGTGTTGGCCCTCTTGTTGCGATAAGCGGCACATTGACAGTGGCCATGCGCAACACAGCATGGGAGCGAATTCTAGTCGTTTTTTGAAGCTAAAAATTACAAGACTTCAGCAATCGCACGACCGACATCTGAAGTATTAGCGTTACCCCCAATGTCAGGCGTTTTGGGTGCACCACTCTTGGGATCGAGCACCTTCTCAATGGCCATCATCACGGCATCGTGTGCATCTTTATGTCCTAAGAACTCCAACATCATGGCGCCGCACCAAATTTGGCCAATCGGGTTGGCAATGCCTTGGCCTGCAATGTCGGGGGCTGAGCCATGCACAGGTTCAAACAAAGAAGGGAACTTGCGGTCAGGGTTCAAGTTGGCACTGGGCGCTATGCCAATCGTGCCAGTGCATGCTGGGCCTAAGTCGCTCAAGATGTCGCCAAACAAATTGCTGGCCACCACCACATCAAAGAAGTCTGGGCGCTGCACAAAGTGTGCCGTCAAGATGTCGATATGGAACTTATCCACGTTGATGCCGGGATAGTTCTTAGCCATCTCAACCACCCGTTCATCCCAGTAAGGCATGGTGATGGCAATGCCGTTGGATTTGGTGGCGCTGGTCAAATGCTTTTTAGGACGGGTCTGCGCTAATTCAAACGCGAACTTCAACACGCGATCGACACCGATGCGAGACATCACGGTTTCTTGCATCACGATTTCGCGCTCCGTGCCGGGATACATGCGGCCACCAATGCTGGAGTACTCACCTTCGGTGTTCTCACGCACGATGTACATGTCAATCTCACCGGGCTCACGCGGTGAACCATCGCGTCGCACCACGGGCGCAATGATGCCGGGCATCAAACGTGCGGGACGTAGGTTGATGTACTGGTCAAACTCGCGGCGGAACATCAAGAGCGAGCCCCACAGCGAAATGTGGTCTGGGATTTTGTCGGGCCAACCCACGGCGCCATAATAAATGGCGTCATGGCCACCGATTTGGTCTTTCCAATCGTCGGGCAGCATCTTGCCGTGCTTCTCGTAATAGTCCCAGCTAGAAAAGTCAAAGTGATCAAACTTCAAATCAATGCCAAATTTACGAGCGGCTGCGTCCATGACGCGAAGGCCTTCGGGCATGACTTCTTTGCCAATGCCGTCACCGGCAATCACTGCAATGCGTTTTTGACTCATCTTCAACCTTTAAAAATCTGAACACCAAAAAATCAAGCGGCGATTTTAGGTGGCCGCACCACCAAACTCACCCCCACAGCGGTCACAGCAATGCCTGCCAGTGTCACCAAGGTGATGGGTTCGTTGAACAAGACCCAAGCCATCACTGCCGTGGTGGGTGGCACCAAATACAACAAGCTGGTCACAGCGGCGGCGGCGCCACGTTGAATGAGGATATAGAACAACGAACTACCACCCAAAGTCAACACCAACACCGCCCAGACCATGGCCCAAATCATTTCAGCGTTCCACAAGGCTGGTTCTGTTTCCATCAGCGCGATTGGCAAGGTCACCAAGTACGCTGCCATCAGTTGCACGGCGTTGGCGCTGCGCACGTCGCAGGGCTGTACGAATCGTTTTTGATAGAGCGTGCCGGTGGTGATGGACACCAAGGCCATGGTGATCATGGTCAGGCTCCACGGTGTGACTTCAATGCCGCCTTCGAGTTTGCGCGACACCACCATGGCCAAGCCGACAAAGCCCAAAGCCAAGCCTTGCCACTGGCGGCGTGACACATGGCCACCGCGTGCCGAAAGCCAAAAAGCAGTGATGACGGGCTGCAAACCCACAATCAAAGCGGTCAGGCCAGCGCCCATGCCCACCTTGACCGCGGCCCACACGCCGCCTAAATAACCGGCGTGCATCAACACGCCCGTGACGGCCAAATGCCACCACTGCGCCCTGCCCTGCGGCCAAGGCACACGCGCCCATTTGACCCACAGCACAAAACACACGATAGAAAAAACATAGCGCCACAACAAGAAGGTGAAGGGCGGCGAATTGGGCATGCCGTAGCGCGCCACGATGAAGCCTGTGCTCCAAATCAAAACAAACACCACAGGCATGGCGCGAAGCCATGCTTGGTTTTGCTGACGTTCCATTACTTGGCGTGGTCCACGATGTCTGGCCAAGCTTTTTGCAGGTAGTACACCATCGACCACACGGTCAACACACCAGCAATCCAAATCAACACGGTGCCCCACAAGGCCGTATCAATCACGCCAAAGAGTTGACCATCAAACAGCAAGAAAGGAATAGCCACCATTTGCACCATGGTCTTGAGCTTGCCCAGCACATGCACCGCCACACTGCGCGAAGCACCGATTTGTGCCATCCACTCACGCAAAGCCGAAATTGCAATTTCGCGACCAATGATGATGAGCGCGACCAACACATCGGCACGTTGCAAATGAACCAAGATCAGCAAACTGGCGCACACCAAAAACTTGTCAGCCACAGGGTCAAGAAATGCGCCAAACGCGGAAGACTGGTTGAGCTTGCGCGCCAAGTAACCATCGAGCCAATCGGTCAAAGCAAACACGACAAACATCACGGTGGCCCACAGGTTGCGCTCCGCCGTTTCAATTGGTAAATAAAACAATCCCACGATGAGCGGTATGGCCGCGATGCGCGCCAATGTCATGAGCGTAGGAATGGTCCACATAAATGGTTACTCGTAAATGATTTGAGATTGCCCCTCATGGGCCTGTGCCATCCAACTGGCCAAAGCCGCATCGCTGGGGAAAAACTTGGCGTTGTCGCCCAACTGTACGTCAGCCGTGGCGCCATCACGCAGCAGCTTCAATCGTACGCCCATGCCACGCACCAATTCGCCCTGCTCGGACTGTTCTACTTTGGCAGGGTGCTCGCGCAGCAGGCGTGCGATATCTGGTGATGTGCCATTGACCGTGACGCTGAGGTATTTGCCAAAGCGGCAGCGCGCTTGCTCCAAGCTCCACACTTGTTGGATGGACAAACGCAAACCGCCCGAGAAACGGTCTGGCTGCGCCTTGCCCATGATGATGACCAATTCGTCGTCCTTCAATGTATTGCGATAGGTGTTGATGGTGGCCTCGTCAGCCGTTGCCTCAATCACAGTTGATTTGTCGTCCAGCTTGAAGATAGCCAGCTTGCCGCGTTGACCGTTGATGACACGCATGTCGCTCACGATGCCTGCCAACAATTGCGGCTCACGCGAGTCCATCAAGTCTTCAATGCGGGTGCGGGCAAAGCGGCGCACCTCGCGCTCAACTTCGTCAAACAAGTGGCCAGACAAGTAAAAACCGAGCGCTACTTTTTCGTGCGTGAGGCGTTCTTTCACACCCCAAGGCAACATTTCTACGTACTCGGGTTCTTGCGTGCTAGAACCGTGGGCATCTTCGCCCATCATGTCAAACAAGCCACCTTGGTTGGCATTGGCTTCGCTGGCAGAGGCAAAGTCAAACGCACGCTCGACGCTGGCCAACAGCTCGGCGCGGTTCAAGTGCAAATTGTCAAATGCACCGGCTTTGATGAGGGCTTCGACCGTGCGTTTGTTCAAACGGCTGCGGTCTACACGGCGGCAGAAATCAAACAAGCTGGTGAATGGCCCCTCTTCACGCGCAGCCACGATGGCTTCAATGGCTTGTTGGCCTGAACCTTTGATGGCACCCAACCCGTAGCGAATCACTTTGTCAGAGATGGGCTCAAAGCGGTAGCGGCCTCGGTTCACATCGGGCGCTTCAAAGGTCAGGCCCATCTTGTGGGCATCTTCAAACAAGACCTTGAGCTTGTCGGTGTTGTCCATCTCCACCGTCATGTTGGCGCAGAAGAACTCAGCCGTGTAATGCACCTTCAACCAGCCGGTGTGATAGGCCAGCAGTGAGTACGCAGCAGCATGCGACTTGTTAAAGCCGTAGCCCGCGAACTTTTCCATCAAGTCAAAGATTTCGTCGGCTTTGTCTTGGCTGATGTTGTTCTTAGCCGCACCTGCACGGAAAATTTCGCGATGCTCGGCCATCTCCTCGGGCTTCTTCTTGCCCATGGCACGGCGCAACATGTCGGCGCCACCGAGTGAGTAGCCACCCAAAATTTGCGCGGTCTGCATCACCTGCTCTTGGTACACCATGATGCCGTAGGTCTCAGACAACATCTGGGCCACCATGGGGTGCGGGTACTCAATCTCTTCGCGGCCGTGCTTACGTGCCACGAAGCTTGGAATCAAGTCCATCGGGCCGGGGCGATACAAGGCGTTGAGCGCGATCAAGTCTTCTAGGCGCGTGGGCCGCGCATCGCGCAACATGCCCTGCATGCCGCGACTTTCAAACTGGAACACGGCTTCGGTTTTGCCGTCTTGGAAAAGTTCGTAGGTGCGCTTGTCGTCGAGCGGGATGTTTTCAAACGCGAAGTTCTCTTGGCTCTTGTGGCGCTGCATGATGAACTCGCGCGCAATTTCCAAAATGGTCAGCGTGGCCAAGCCCAAAAAGTCGAACTTCACCAAGCCCGCGGCTTCCACGTCGTCTTTGTCAAACTGGCTCACCGCCGATTCACTGCCCGGCTGTTGGTACAACGGACAGAAGTCGGTCAGCTTACCCGGAGCAATCAACACACCACCGGCGTGCATGCCCACGTTACGCGTCATGCCTTCGAGTTTTTGCGCCAACTCCAACAAGGTTTTGACTTCATCCTCTTTGGCCAAGCGCTCGGCCAAGATAGGCTCGACCTCAATCGCCCCTGCAATGGTGATGTGTTGGCCCGGCTTGTTGGGAATCAATCCGCTGATGCCCTTGCAGAAGGTGTAGCTCATGTCGAGCACACGGCCCACGTCACCAATCGCGGCACGCGCGGCCATGGTGCCGAAGGTGGCAATTTGCGACACGGCTTCGCGGCCGTATTTGTCTTTCACGTAATCAATCACGCGGTCGCGGTTGGTCTGGCAAAAGTCAATGTCAAAGTCGGGCATGGAGACCCGCTCTGGGTTCAAGAAACGCTCGAACAGCAAGTTGTATTGCAGCGGGTCCAAGTCGGTGATCTTCAAGGCATACGCGACGAGTGAGCCAGCACCCGAGCCGCGACCGGGACCCACAGGACAGCCATTGGCTTTGGCCCACTGAATGAAGTCACCCACGATCAAGAAGTAGCCGGGAAAGCCCATGTTCAAAATCGTGGTCAGCTCGAACTCTAGGCGCTCCACATAGCGTGGACGCTCTTCATCGCGTTTGGCTTCCACGGGGTACAGATGCGCCAAGCGCTCTTCCAAACCTTCGTGCGAGACGTGACGGAAATAGTCTTCCACCGACATCACCACACCGTTCACAGGTGGGATGGGGAAATTGGGCAGTTGCGGCTTGCCCAACACCAAGGTCAGGTTACAGCGCTTGGCAATCTCAAGGGTGTTGGCAATGGCGCTGGGCACATCGGCAAACAGCTCGCACATTTGTACGGATGATTTGAAGTACTGCTCGCGTGTGAACTTGCGCACACGACGTTGGTTGCCCAAGATTTCGCCTTCGGCAATACACACGCGCGCTTCATGCGCTTCGTAGTCGTCCGGCTGGGTGAACTGCACCGGGTGCGTGGCCACCACGGGCAGGCTCAGGCGCGCGGCCAGTTGCACCGCGGCAGACACATGGGTGTCGTCATCGGCACGGCCCGCACGTTGCAGCTCAATGTAAAAACGATGCGGAAAAATGCCCGCCAGTTGCAACGCCACCTCGCCCGCACGTGTGGTGTCGCCCTGCACCAAGGCTTGCCCCACGGCACCGGCTTGTGCGCCCGACAAAGCAATGAGGCCTTGCGACAACTCTTGCAGCCATTCCAGCTTGATCACGGCCACGGCTCTGTGGACGTTTTGTGTCCAGCCACGGCTGATGAGTTCACACAGATTCAGATAGCCCTGATGGTTTTGCACCAGCAAGACCATGCGCGACGTCAGTGCGGCATCTTGGGTGAGGCTCTCGAGGTAAATCTCGGCGCCGATGACGGGCTTGACGCCCTTGCCACGGGTTTCTTTGTAAAACTTGATGGCGCCGTACAAGTTGTTGATGTCTGTGATGGCCAGCGCGGGTTGCTGGTCGCCTGCGGCGACTTTCACCACCTCGTCGATGCGGTTGGTCCCGTCAACGACAGAAAACTCAGAGTGAAGGCGCAGGTGAACAAACATGCGCCAGATTGTAGGGACACGCCGTTACATAGAATCGCTGGGTGAACCAAATTCTGAATATTTCTTGCTACAAATTCGTCGCCCTGCCCGACGCCCAAGATCTGCGCCAACCTTGCTTGGACAACGCTTTGGCACGCCAACTCAAAGGCACCATCCTGATAGCAGAAGAAGGCATTAATTTCTTCTTGGCCGGTAGCGCCGAAGATGTGCGCGGCTTTGTTGACTGGCTGCGCACCGATGCACGCTTGGCCGACCTGGCCCCCAAAGAAAGCTGGTCTGACACGCAGCCGTTTCGCAAAATGCTGGTGAAGGTGAAGAACGAAATCATCCGCATGAACCACCCCAGCATTCGCCCTGCTGAAGGCCGCGCCCCCGCAGTCACGCCCGAGACCGCGAAACGCTGGTTAGACCAAGGCCATGACGACGAAGGCCGCCCTGTGGTCACGCTGGACACACGCAATCAGTTTGAGGTGGATGCGGGCACGTTCAAAAACACCATCAACTGGGGCATCACCAAGTTCACCGAGTTTCCTGATGCGGTGCAAGCGCACTTAGACGAGTTGCAAGACAAAACCGTCATCAGTTTTTGCACCGGCGGCATTCGCTGCGAGAAAGCAGCCATCTACATGCGCAACGCAGGCCTGCCGCATGTGTACCAGCTCGAAGGCGGCATCCTCAAATACTTTGAAGAAGTGGGCAACGACCACTACGATGGCAGCTGCTTTGTGTTTGACGAGCGCCGTGCCGTAGGCGCAGATTTGAGCGCCACAGGCCTAACGCCCGAGGGCACCTTCCCCGTCACTGCTCCAACAACGTCAACACCTCAGACTTGAATTCACGGGTGTACAAAACGCCTGTCACCAGCAGCGTGGTCATCACAAACATGGCGGGTGAAAAAAACCACCCGAGTGCGGCAAACGAAAAATAGTAGGCGCGCAAGCCCCCGTTGAAGGTTTCAGCCGCCAAGCCTGTCATGGCGGCAGCTCGGTCGGCATAACGTTGACGGTCTGTCACCTCACCACTTTCAAAGCTCTCAGCTGGGGGCATAGCGCCAATGAGCAACGCCACAAAGGTGTACTGACGCATCGACCATGAGAAGCGAAAAAACGAGTACACAAAAATCACCACCAACACCAAGATCTTGAACTCAAACACAAGAATAGGTGTTTGCTCAGCAAATGGAATTTCGCGCACCAGTTCAGCCGCTTTGTCGGTGGTGCCGAGCAAAGCAAACAAACCACCCAAAATCAAAATCGTGGTGGAGCAAAAAAAAGCCGGGGTATTCGAGAGGGTTTGCGTGATGATGCCGTCCAACATGCGCGGGTCACGTGCGGTGGTTTGCAACATCCACAGGTGGCGATAGCGGTTGGTCATGGCCAAGATGGAGTGGTGATGCTCGCTGCTGTACTTCGCAAACGCCGCGTAGCCCATCCACACCAGAATAAAAAATCCGAGTGCAAACCAATCGGCCCAAGGCAACAGTTGAATGATTTTCATGGTTTGAATACTAACCAAAGAAAAAGGGCAGCTCTGACGAACTGCCCTTTTATTTCACCCCTGCACATCACAGGGGCGAGTTGACTGCGTATTAACCGCGCAACTTGGCAGCCACTGCGGCCACGCGCTCGCCGTAGGCTTTGGCGGTATCCAAGTCACCTTGAGGAATATCAGCGGCTGGGCTGGTAGGACCCACTTGCGCCATCACGCCAGAGTTAGAGCCCATGCGGTTGATGTTGCCGTCGTTCATCGCAGGTTGGCCCACCCACACCATGCCTTGTTGCATGGCCAAAGTGATGAAGTATTGGATGGTCGACAGTTTGTCGCCGCTGGGGCTGGCAGAAATGGTGAAGCCACCCGCCACTTTGTCTTTCCAGCCGCTCACAAACCACTGCTTAGACGTGGCATCTGCAAACTTCTTGAACTGCCATGAAGCCATGCCCATGTAGGTGGGTGAGCCAAAGATGATGGCATCAGCAGCGTTCAGGGTTTCCCATTCGACATCGGTGATGTTGCCGTCTGCATCAATGGCGACGAGCGTCGCTTTGGCGCCTTCAGCGACGAATTGGGCCACGCGTTGTGTGTGGCCGTAGCCTGAGTGGTAAACGACGACGGTTTTAGTCATGTTGAATTCCTAGTGAGGTTGAAGAAACGAAAACGAAAAGTGTGTGAATTATTGAGCTTGCTTTTTAGCGTCCAAACTCCAAGCGCCAGCGCCTGTGGATGCCAACACCAACAAGCCGCCCACCACGCCGATGTTCTTGAAGAACAAGAGCTGTTGGACAAACGCTTGTTCAGGCGCAGCAGCCCAGAACGCATGGAAGAAGACAGAAGCCACCAACGTGAACACGGCCAGCACCGCTGCAACGATGCGGGTTTGGAAACCCACGATCAAAGCGACAGAGCCCAAGATCTCTACAGCCAGCGCAGCAGCTGCGCCCACAACGGGAAAAGGCAAGCCCACGGATTCGATGTATCCCACGGTACCTTCAAAGCCAGACAGCTTTGACAAACCGGCAGGCAAGAAAAGTGCGGCCAACAAGATGCGGCCAATGAGGTTGAGTGCGTTGTTCATGAGAGTTTCCTTTGAAGAGATGAAACAAAAAAATCAAGGTGCCAAATCAAACACCAGCACCTCGGCATCTTGTCCGTGTGTCAGGTGAATCGTCGGTTCGTTGTCTAACAGTGCGGCGTCCCCCGTGGCCAGCGCCACGCCATTGACTTGCAAGGCACCACGAATCAGATGCACATAGGCTTTGCGGCCAGAGTCAATGTTCAAGGTGGCGGCTTCGTCGCCGTCAAACAAGCCCGCGTACAAGGCGGCGTCGGCGTGGATTGTCACCACACCCCCTTCTGGTGCAGCAATGCGGCTCAGAGCACCCCGCTTGGAGGCGGGTGGCACTTGTTGTTGTTCGTAGCTGGCGGGAATGCCGCGCACATTGGGTTCAATCCAAATTTGAAAGAAATGTGTGGTCTCTTGTGGTGCGTGGTTGAACTCGCTGTGCTGCACACCACTGCCCGCGCTCATGCGTTGCACATCACCGGGTGGAATGCCCTTGATGTTGCCCATGCTGTCTTTGTGGGCCAAGTTGCCACTCAGCACATAGCTGATGATTTCCATGTCGCGGTGACCATGCGTGCCAAAGCCAGTGCCCGGTGCAATTCGGTCTTCATTGATGACGCGCAAGTTGCCCCAGCCCATGAACTCGGGGTTGTAGTAGTTGGCGAACGAAAAGCTGTGGAACGACTTGAGCCAGCCGTGATCGGCGTAGCCTCGGTCTTGGGATTTGCGAATGGTCAACATGGCGTGTTCTCCTATGTACTCAACTTTAGGCCCCAGCCCCACTTTTGCCATGCATCGCATTTGATGGCATCATTCAAATTATTTGAATGATTAAAGCCTGATTGCATGACCTCCCCCCGTGACGTCCTCACCCCTGATTCGCTGTCCATGCTGCACGCGATTGAAAAAGCAGGCAGCTTTGCGGCTGCTGCACGTACCCTCGGGCTGGTGCCCAGTGCCCTCACCTACCGCGTGCGCCAAATCGAAGACGCCTTGGATGTGCTGCTGTTTGACCGCAGCTCACGACAAGCCAAGCTCACCGCCGCAGGCCATGAACTGCTGCGCGAAGGCGAACGCCTGCTGGCCGACATGGACGCCATTGCCAACCGTGTCAAACGCGTGGCCACGGGCTGGGAAAGCCAATTCACCATCGCGGTGGACGGCATCATTGACCGCACCACAGTGATGGAGTTGTGCGAAGCCTTCATGGCCTTGAACGCGCCCACGCGCCTCAAGCTGCGCGACGAAACCCTCACCGGCACGCTCGAAGCCTTGACCAGTGGTCAAGCCGATTTGGCGCTGGGCATTGCCGGTTCGTTCAGCGAAAGCGGCACCACCTCGGGCATTCACAGCCATGCACTTGGCCCCATGCGCTTTGTGTTTGCCATGGCGCCGCACCATCCATTGGCCCAAGTGCCTGAGCCACTGACTGATGCACTCATTGGGCAACACCGTGCCGTGGCAGTGGCCGATTCGGTGCAACGCGGCGCAGGTGTGACCATTGGTTTGCTGCCGGGCCAAGACGTGTTCACGGTCTCCAACATGCACAGCAAAATTGAAGCGCAGGTGCGCGGCCTCGGTGTAGGCTTTGTGCCCGAGTTGATGGTCCAACCCTTGATTGACCAAGGCGTTTTGGTGGTGCGTGAGGTGGATCGTCCACAACGTGTCGCCCAACTCAGTTACGCTTGGCGCATCCCCGATGGCAGCGAGGGCGAGCGCGGCGGTCGCGCTTTGCAGTGGTGGCTCAAACAACTCAAAAGCACCGCCACACGCTCTGCGCTATTGGTGAACCCCCGCCCCAATGTCCCCACACGGAAGGTGTAGAGTGCAACCATGACCTTAAACATCGCCATCATCGGAGCCGGCATCGCTGGCATCACCGCCGCCCGCACTTTGGCCAAAGCTGGCCACCATGTGCATGTGTTTGAAAAGAGCCGAGGTGCAGGTGGCCGCATGTCCACCCGCGACAGCAACTTCGGCACCTTTGACCACGGCACCCAATACTTCACCGTGCGCGACCCGCGCTTCTCGCTGGCTTTGCAAACTGTCCCCGGTACTGCTGACATTTGCCGCCCCTGGAGCGCCAACGCCGTGCGCGTGCTCGACCCACTGGGCCACGTGTTTGAAGCGGCCCGCGCGACCAAAGACGCACACTTTGTGGCCAAGCCCGGCATGAACGCCTTGGTGCGTCACTGGGCCGAGCCACTGGGCAAAGCCATCACCTACAACACACAAGTCAATCGCCTAGAGCGCGGCGCCAAAGGCCTGTGGACGCTGCATGCGGTCAACAGCACATCCGGCAAAGAAGTGGCGCAAAAGCACACGGGTTTTGACCATGTGCTGCTCGCCATTCCAGCGGTGCAAGCCGAAAACTTGCTCAAAGCCTCTGGCAAAGAAACTGCCAACGCCCAATGGTTCAAAGCCATGGATACCGTGGATGTGGCCCCTTGCTGGACACTCATGCTGGCCTTCCCCAACGCCACCCAACCCAACCTGCACATCGGTCCGCAGTGGAACGCGGCACGCAGCATTCACCACCGCATTGCGTGGTTGGCCCGTGAGTCATCCAAGCCAGGCCGTGGCAAGGTGGAACGCTGGACGGTACAAGCCAGCGCCGCTTGGTCTGCCGAACACATCAATGACACCGAAACGCGTGTCAAAGCCAAACTCTTGCGTGCGTTTACAGAGCTCACAGGCATCCGTGCTGAACCCGCTCACACCGACATGCACCGCTGGCTCTATGCCAAAACCCTCACACCACTGGGTGTGTCGCATCAGTACAACCCAGTCAACGGCTTGGGCACCTGTGGCGACTGGCACTTGGGCCACCGCGTGGAAGACGCGTTTGTCTCTGGTCTTGAACTCGCTTTGGCTGTTTGCCAATCTGCCAAGCGTTTGTAATTGCCTTACATCGGTCGATTCGCTCCTTCCCCCACGGGCCCGCTGCATGCGGGCTCGCTCGTTGCAGCCCTTGCCAGTTGGCTAGACGCACGCGCCCACGGCGGCCAATGGCTGGTGCGCATCGAAGATGTGGACACACCGCGCTGCATAGCGGGCGCAGACCAACTCATCCTCCAACAACTCGCCACTTGCGGCCTTGTGCCAGACGCACCGGTGATGTGGCAATCGCAACGCGGCGATGCCTACCAAGCCGCGCTAGATTCGTTGGTCGCCAAAGGCTGGGCCTACCCCTGCGGTTGCTCACGCAAAGAGATTGAGGATGCGCAAGCGATGATGGGCCACACGCGAGAACGTCACACCGCAGCCGTCTACCCCGGCACTTGCCGCGATGGCCTGAATGGCAAAGCCGCTCGCGCTTGGCGCTTGAATGTGCAACGCGTCATCGACGATTTACAACTGGCCACACCTTTGACGTGGCAAGACCGTTTGCTAGGGCCCCAACAACAAGACGTGGCGAAGGATGTGGGCGACTTTGTGCTGCGCCGCGCAGACGGCCTGTGGGCCTACCAACTCGCGGTGGTGGTGGACGACGCTGCACAAGGCATCACCCACATCGTGCGCGGCGCGGACCTGACCGACAACACCGCACGACAAATCGTGTTGCAACACGCTTTAGGTTTACCCACGCCGAGCTACATGCACACGCCGCTGGTGCTGGGCGAAAACGGGGAAAAGCTCAGCAAGCAAAACGGCGCCTCGGCGCTGGATCTGAGCCAGCCACTGCTGACCCTGCAAACCGCTGCGCAAGCTTTAGGCTTGCACAAGTCAAACGATGACCCATCGATTGAGCAAGCCCTAGCCGCATGGACAAAAGCATGGCAAGTGATCAGCAGTCCAGTCCCGCGATAATCATCGGTTATTCAACGACTTGCTGCCATGACTGCCGACACGCCCACCACCCCAGACACCCCAAAAACCGACGCCCCCTTCATGCGCGTCATCAAAACCTATGTGCTGCGTGCTGGCCGCATGGGATCGGGCCAAGTGCGAGCATTTGAACAATTTGGTCCTCAGTTTTTGGTGCCCTACACACCCAAGCGTTTGGATGCGGCTGCAACCTTTGGCCGCGCTGCCCCACTGATTTTGGAAATTGGTTTTGGCATGGGCGACGCCACTGCCAAGATTGCACACACGCGCCCTGATGACAACTTTTTGTGTTGCGAGGTCCACGCGCCTGGCGTGGGTGCGCTGCTCAAGCGCTGCGGCGAAGAAAGCATTGGCAACATCCGCATCGTTCAGCACGATGCGGTCGAGGTGATGGACCACATGCTGGGGGAAAACAGCCTAGACGGCGTGCACATTTTCTTCCCCGACCCTTGGCACAAGAGCCGCCACCACAAACGCCGCTTGATTCAAAGCGCGTTCGTCAACCGTTTGGCCAAACACATCAAGCCCGGTGGCTATCTGCACCTGGCCACCGACTGGGAACCGTATGCGGAACAAATGATGCACGTGGTGTCTGCCGAGCCATTGCTGAAAAACACCGCCACCGACCCGAGTGGCTTTGCCGAAAAACCCGCCTATCGCCCCCTCACCAAGTTTGAAAACCGAGGCTTGAAGCTCGGCCATGGCGTGTGGGACTTGGTGTTCACCAAGGTCTAAAGGACTAAGGCCACATGCGCATCCCCACGCGCAACGGCGTAGGCGCCAGCCGCGTGTCGCTACCCGTTGGGCCTTGGCCCACAGTGCTGGATTTTTTATTGGAGCGCATGCCCGACATCTCGCGTGACGAGTGGCTGCACCGCTTTGCCAATGACTTGGTGCTGAACGTTGATGCCCAGCCCGTGCAGGCCACGCAGGCCTACACACCGCACACCAAGCTCTACTACTACCGCCACATCGCCAACGAACCCGTGCTGCCTGAGAAAGCCCGCATCGTGTTTGAAGATGACCATCTGTTGGTAGCCGACAAGCCGCATTTCATGCCCGTCACACCTGCGGGTCGCTATGTGCAGCAAAGCTTGTTGGTGCAACTGAAACACCTCACAGGCAATGACGACCTCGTGCCCCTGCACCGCATCGACCGCGAGACCGCAGGCCTCGTGATGTTTGGCAAACGTCTGCAAGACCGCGATGCTTACCACGCGCTGTTTCGCGACAAAGAAATGCACAAGGTGTACGAAGCGGTGGCGGCCTACAACCCTGCATTAGAGTTGCCGCGCGTACATGTCAGTCGCCTACAGCCTGACGAGCTTTTCTTCAGAACACAAGAAGTGGATGGCGAGCCCAACAGCGAAACACGCATCGGCTTGCTCAAAGTTGAAGGTGCGCGTGCGCTGTACCAGCTAGAGCCTGTCAGCGGCAAACGCCATCAACTGCGCGTGCACATGATGGCGTTGGGTTTGCCGCTCGAAGGCGACCAGTTTTATCCCACGGTGCTGCGCGGACCAGGTGCAGAGGAAGACTTCAGCCATCCCCTGCAACTGCTGGCGAAAAGCGTGGCGTTCACCGACCCCGTCACGGGTGAGGCGCGTGCGTTTCACAGCGCATTGCGTTTGAGCCTTGCGCTGTGAAGCCCGATGCTTCACACACTTAAGCCTTGATTTCGCGCGCCGTGATTTGGTACTTGAAAGTGTCAGGCGCGTAAGAGTCTGCACGGCCTTCTGCCGTTTCGGCCACGGGATACATCAAGAAGCCCAAGCGATCTTCTTTGCTGCCAGGCAACGCCACATCGTGCGCGGTGTTCCAACCCATCCAGTTGCCTTCCCAGCCGCCGAACAAGCGGTTGTACACGGGCTGCACCACGGCGTTGTCGGTGCGCTTGATCCATTCAGGCGTTTCTAAGCGCATCACTTTCGCCACGTCAGCGGGGTCCATCGCCACCCAACCGTGGGCTTGCAAATACACCTCGGCGCGACAGTGTTGCGCACCTTTCAAGCTGGCGGGGTTGCCCGACAACTCTTTGTAACCAAAAGCCGAAGGCACCAAACGGATGCCATAGACATCACGTGCAGGCACACCGACCGAGCGGCACAGGCCTACAAACAAGGCGTTGATGTCGGCGCACTTGCCTCCCAAGTTGCCGGTTTCCAACATGGCTTTGATGTCGCCCTCACCGCAACCGCGTGTCTTGGGTTCGCGCCAAGCGTTGGCCACCACCCAGTCGTAAATGGCGCGTGCTTTTTGTGCGTCGGTCTTTGCGCCTTGCGTGGCTTTGAGGGCTGTGGTGCGCACAATGCCATCGGTGGGCAACAAATGTGTGGCACGGGTGTAGTAGCGCAACGTGCCTGCATCTTCACGTGTGAACGCGTGCGCAGTGGGTTTGCTGATGTCCACAAAACGGTTTTGTGTTTGGACGCGGCTGGTCACTTCGACAAACGGGGTCACACCAGCAGAAAACTCGGTGTAAACCATGCGCGCGCCATCGGTGCCATCGCTCACCATGCGTGAGGTGCCGTTGCTGCTGAAGTTACTCTCGAACGAACGTTGCCAATCCGAGTTGATGCTGGGTACCGGCAACCATACGCGTGAGGCTTCGCCTTTGGCGTCGGCCAAGTCCACGCGGGTGGTGACTTCAAATGTGCGCCATTGACCGGCTTGAGGTTCGAAGCGGCGAGCTGCCGAAGAAGAGGTTGTTTGGGCCAAAGCAAAGCCAGGCACACCGCTGAGGGCGCACGCAGCTGCGGCCCCCTTGAGAAGGGAACGACGCACGAGAGTCATGAAAGAGAGCTCCGAATAAGTGAAGAGACTTGTCGGCACATACCTAGATGCCCCGAAGGCAAGTCACCTCACACAAAGCGCATGAGGCGTGCGAATTATCGCTTGGGGGTGACAGCCTTCGACACCGCGTTGGCAGGTGAGGTGTTTTGGCGTACATCGGCCAGCCAGGCATTGGCCTGCGCCCCACTCCAATCCACATCGCCCACGATGCGCCAGCGTGCTTGGCCATGGGGCGCGATGAGGATGGTGGTGGGATACACCGTCACGCCCCAGCGTTTGGCCAACTCGCCTTTGGCATCTGAGATGACGGGAAATGTCATGCCCGTGCTTTGCATGTAACGAGCGGCGCGTGCAGCAGGCTCGCGCACGTTGATGGTGAGCACCACGGTTTGGCTGTCGCTGATGTCGTGCAAGGTTTGCAGTATGGGCAATTCGTCTTTGCACGGCGCACACCACGTGGCCCAAAAATTAAGCACCACCACTTTGCCCGCCAGCTCTGTGGTGTTCCACGTTTTGCCTTGCAAATCTGCGGCTTCAATTTTTGGGGTGACCACATTGGCAGGCCATGCGGTTTTGTCGAACTGTGCCCAAGCCTTGGTGGGAACAAAGGCTGAAGAAAACACGGCAAGGCAAACACCAAGAAAAAGGCCCAACACGGGTTGGGCCTTTGCTTGCACAGCGTAAGTGCGTGAGTTCATTTGAATCAAACGCGCTCAGTCACCCACGCTTGCACGCTGGCCAAGGCCTTGGGCAAGGCTGCAGCATCAGTGCCACCGGCCATCGCCATGTCGGGTTTGCCACCGCCTTTGCCACCCACTTGCTGGGCCACAAAGTTGGCCATCTCGCCAGCCTTCACTTTGCCCGTGTTGTCAGCGGTCACGCCTGCCGCGATGTTGACTTTTTCGCCATCCACAGCGGCCAGCACGATGATGGCTGACTTCATTTTGTCTTTGAGCTTGTCCATGGTGTCACGCAAAGTTTTGGCGTCAGCACCTTCGAGCTTGGCCACCAAGAGCTTGGTGCCTTTGATGTCCAGCGCTTGCGTGAGCAACTCATCGCTTTGGGCGGAAGCCACTTTACCTTTGAGAGCAGACACTTCTTTCTCAAGTGTTTTGACTTGCTCCAACACTTGGGCCAAACGTGCATTCAACTCCGTGGGAGGCGCTTTGAGTGCACCAGCAGCCTGAGCCACCGAGTCTTCCAGTGATTGCAAATAAGCCAAGGCATTCGCGCCTGTCACAGCCTCAATGCGACGCACACCAGCGGCCACGCCACCTTCTGCCACCACTTTGAACAAGCCAATGTCGCCTGTGGCTTTGACGTGTGTGCCACCGCACAACTCGCGGCTGGAACCGATGTCGAGCACGCGCACGGTCTCGCCGTACTTCTCGCCGAACAACATCATGGCACCTGTTTTTTGGGCGGACTCGATGTCCATCACACGCGCTTGGGCTGCGGCGTTGGTCAAAATTTCGGCGTTGACCTTGGCTTCGATCTCGCGAATCTGCGCATCGGTCACGGGGGCGTTGTGCGCAAAGTCAAAACGTGTGCGCTCAGGCGTAACCAAGCTGCCCTTTTGTTGCACATGGTCGCCCAGCACTTCGCGCAAGGCTTTGTGCATCAAGTGGGTAGCCGAGTGGTTGCGCACGGTGGCTGCACGCACGTCTGTGTTGACTTGGGCATCTACATGGTCGCCCACAGCCAAAGTGCCTTGGGTCAGGGTGCCGTGGTGGCCATACACATCGGCTTTGATTTTGAGGGTGTCTTCCACAGCAAAGCTGGCAGAACCGCTGACCAACACGCCTGCGTCGCCCACTTGGCCGCCGCTCTCGGCATAGAACGGTGTGGTGTCCAACACCACCACGCCTGATTGGCCGTGCTTGAGTTCAGCCACAGAGTTGCCATCCAAATACACCGCCACCACTTTGGCTTTTGTCTGGAGGTCGTCGTAGCCCACAAACGCATTGCCTGCGCCTGTGTACTCCAAGGCCTTGTCCATCTTGAACTTGCCTGCGGCGCGGGCTTGGCTCTTTTGTTTTTCCATCGCGGCAGCAAAGCCTGCTTCATCCACGCTCAGGCCTCGCTCGCGGCAGACGTCGGCAGACAAATCAAGTGGGAAGCCATAGGTGTCGTGCAGCTTGAATGCCACTTCGCCGGGCAACACTTTTGCGCCGCCTTGCAATGCGGCGTCCAAAATTGACATGCCCACTTCGAGGGTTTCAAAGAAGCGTTCTTCTTCGGCTTTCAACACCGAGGCAATGCGCTCGGCTTGGCTGGCCATGTTGGGGTACGCATCGCCCATGAGCTTGACCAAGTCAGGCACGAGCTTGTGGAAGAAAGGTTTTTTCTGGCCCAACAAATACCCGTGGCGAATGGCGCGTCGGATGATGCGGCGTTGCACATAGCCACGACCTTCGTTGCTAGGCACCACGCCATCGCTCACCAAAAACGAGGTGGCACGGATGTGGTCGGCAATCACGCGCAGGCTCTTGTGGCCTAAGTCTTGGCAGCCCGTTTCGCGTGCAGCGGCTTTGATGAGGGCATCAAAGATGTCGATTTCGTAGTTGCTGTGCACGTGTTGCAAGATGGCAGCCAAGCGCTCCAAGCCCATGCCCGTGTCCACGCAAGGCGCGGGCAAGCGGGTGACGCTGCCGTCTTCGGCCATGTTGAACTGCATGAACACGTTGTTCCAAATTTCGATGAAGCGGTCGCCGTCTTCGTCGGGGCTGCCGGGAGGGCCACCGGGGATGTGATCGCCGTGGTCGTAAAAGATTTCAGAGCAAGGACCACAAGGGCCGGTGTCAGCCATCATCCAGAAGTTGTCGCTCTTGTAGCGACCACCCTTGTTGTCGCCAATGCGAATCACGCGCTCGGGGGGCAGGCCAATTTCTTTGGTCCAAATGTCATAAGCCTCGTCGTCTTCTTGATAGACGGTAGCCAGCAAACGGTCGGCTGGCAGCTTGTAGACCTCGGTCAACAACTCCCACGCCCACTTGAGTGATTCACGCTTGAAGTAGTCACCGAATGACCAATTACCCAGCATTTCGAAGAAGGTGTGGTGGCGGGCGGTGTAGCCCACGTTTTCCAAGTCGTTGTGTTTGCCACCCGCACGCAAACAGGCCTGTACTGAGGCGGCACGCACATAAGAGCGCTTGTCTTCGCCCAAAAACACGTCTTTGAACTGGACCATACCCGAGTTGGTGAACATCAGGGTGGGGTCATTGCCCGGCACCAAGGGGCTAGAGGCCACGACGGTGTGACCTTTGGACTCGAAGAAGTCCAAGAATGTTTTGCGAATATCAGCGACGGTGAATTTGGGTGTAGTCATCCTCAAATTATAGGTTTGGGTGTCACCCCAGAGTCATCATGGGCGCGGGGCCAGCGGTATGCTCTGGCCAGTTAAATTTGGAGACCCTCATGGACATGAAGACAGCGCCCCTTTCTTTGCTCAACGATCCCAGCTTGCTCAAGACCGATGCCTTGATCAACGGCCAATGGGTCAAGGGCGCCAGCCGCTTCGATGTGCATGACCCTGCCACGGGCAAAAAGCTGGCCGATGTGGCCAACCTCACCGCCAAAGACGCCGAAGCTGCCATTGATGCGGCCAACGCGGCATGGCCCGCTTGGCGCAATAAAACGGGCAAAGAGCGCAGCATCCTCTTGCGCAAGTGGTTTGACCTGCTCATGGCCAACCAAGAAGATTTAGGCCGACTCATGACCGCCGAACAGGGCAAGCCCTTTGCCGAAGCCAAAGGCGAAGTGGCCTATGGCGCAAGCTTTGTGGAGTGGTTTGCCGAAGAAGCCAAGCGCGTCAACGGCGAAACATTGCCCCAGTTTGACAACAACCGCCGCCTGATGGTGCTCAAGCAACCCATCGGCGTGTGCGCCGCCATCACGCCGTGGAACTTCCCGCTGGCCATGATCACCCGCAAAGTGGCGCCGGCTTTGGCTGCGGGCTGCCCTGTGGTCATCAAACCCGCCGAACTCACCCCCCTCACCGCTTTGGCAGCCGCAGAGTTGGCCGTTCGTGCAGGCATTCCCGCCGGTGTGGTGAACATCATTACCGCCGACAGCGACAACAGCATTGCCATTGGTAAGGTGTTTTGCAGCAGCGACATCGTGCGCCACATCAGCTTCACGGGCTCCACCGAAGTGGGCCGCATCTTGATGGCGCAGTCTGCACCCAGCATCAAAAAGTTGGCCCTCGAGCTGGGCGGCAATGCCCCCTTCATCGTGTTTGACGATGCCAACATTGACAGCGCCGTGGAAGGCGCCATGGCCAGCAAATACCGCAACGCGGGCCAAACCTGCGTGTGCGCCAACCGTATTTACGTGCAAGACGCGGTCTACGACGAGTTTGTGCAAAAGTTCTCGGCCAAAGTCAAAACCCTCAAAGTAGGCAACGGCTTTGACGAAGGCGTGGTGCAAGGCCCGCTGATTGAAAACGCTGCCGTTGAAAAGGTCGAACGTCATGTGCAAGACGCCATCCATAAAGGCGGCAAGGTCATGGTGGGTGGTCACAAGCTAGACGGCCAGTTCTTTGAACCCACGGTCATCGCCGAAGCACGCGCTGACATGCTGTGCGCCCGCGAAGAAACCTTTGGCCCCTTCGCTCCTGTTTTCCGCTTTCACAAAGAGCAAGAAGCCATTGACGCGGCCAACAACACCGAATTTGGCTTGGCCAGTTATTTCTACAGTCGCGACATTGGTCGCATTTACCGCGTGAGCGAAGCGTTGGAATACGGCATGGTGGGCATCAACGTGGGCATCATCGCCACCGAGCATGTGCCGTTTGGTGGTGTGAAGCAATCGGGCTTGGGTCGGGAAGGTTCCAGCCACGGCATGGATGAGTATTTAGAAATGAAATACTTGTGCTTAGGTGACATCCTTAAATAATTCGCAAACCCTTTTATCTACGTGGTTTTGCGAATTTTTAACAAAACTGGTTTCGATACAATTTTGGCAATTTCCTACGATTCCCTACAAACACACACGCAACTCTTATGGACTCCAAACAAATTTATTTGCGCTTTCTCAATCTCATCCATGCACTGGACGGTGGCGCAAACGCACCTGCCATTGATTTGGATGCCAAAAAACTATTAGAAGTGATTGCCGTGCGTCATGCGCAAGAAAAGCCTTTGACGGTGACAGATGCCATGGGTTTGAACGCAATCGCCTCACCAGCAACGATTCATCGCAAACTCGACCAGTTGCGTGAACTCGGCATGATTGACACCGTGTTTGAAGGCAAAAACCGCCGTACCAAATATTTGGTGCCCACACAAGCTGCACAAGACTACTTCAACCAAGTGGGCCAAGTGATGCAGCAAGCACTGGCACAAGCCTAAACCCTCGTCGCGCCCCCCAAAAAAACAGCATCCCTAGCGGATGCTGTTTTGCATTCTTAGCGAATGCTGTTTTCACATCTTTTCTTGATTTTGTCGGTGGTGATGCGGCGACAGTATTTGATGTCGTTCTCGACTTTGCCCATGCATAGATTGAGCAAATCGTTGCCCCCAATTTTTTGACAATAAGCTTTGTCATTCGCATCAAGTGCGCGGCAGTAGTTGGCCTTGTCTTTGTCCTTGATGTCGTTGCAGCTTTGCGCAAAGGCCCACATGGGCAACAACATGGACAAGCAGATACAAATTTTTGTGAATGTTTTCATGCAGCGCTCCCCCTGAAATACCAACTGTTTGAAATATTAGTCTAGATCACAGCCACCTACAATCCAGACTTATGCGGGTGTCGTTCAATGGTAGGACTCTTGCTTCCCAACGCCCGCCCTCGTTGTCGTAACGTCCACTGGTCTTCCGCAGTGAGACCCCACTAACCTCTTCCAGCACATCCACACATTAAGGTATGCAACCGCCTTGGTCTTAATTGTTATCTCGATGATTCGGATGACCTGCACACTTTCCAAGAGATCAAACGTAGAAGAAAACGTTATGGCGTTTGTTTGGATAGCCTCTGGAAAGTCAGAGACATTGATTATGACCTCATCGTCATTGATGAATGCGAACAAGTTCTCGCACATCTGTTGTCAGACACAATGAAAAGACGGGAATCGATCTATTCGATGTTGCGTTACGTCATCAGCTCTGCGACCAACGTAGTAGCTCTTGATGCTGATCTAGGTTGGACTTCGTACCTCACACTAACTGAGATGCGTGGCATCACGACCCCCGCTGCAGCAAAAGACAATCGTCTGTGGTTAATCATCAATGAACACATAGCGGACAAGTCTCCGATTGAGATTTATTCATCCAAGGACGACCTAATAGGTCGAATGATGATGGACGTTGCCGATGGCAAGAAGTTATTTGTAGCAGCCAACTCGAAGCGACTGATTGAACGCCTACATGCATCTATCAAAGAGAAGTTCGGTGACGGTGTTTCGTTTGCCGTGACCTCTGCCAACTCTAGGACAGATGAGGCACAGTTCAAGATCATGAACTTCACGGAGACATACCAAAAACATAACGTTGTATTGTGTAGTCCATCCCTAGGCACTGGCATCGACATCACCTTCGAGGGACATGAACAAATTGTTGATTGCTGCTATGGTTTCTTCGAATCACTGATCAATACCCACCTTGATATCGACCAACAAATTCGTCGTGTCCGCCATCCGAAAAATGTACGAGTCTGGCTCAGCCCAAGAACGTTTGATTTTGAAACTGAGTTCGGAGTCATCAAACGCCAGTTGCTAGTAGACCAAGTAATTGCCAACACGTTTATAGGATTTGATCCAATCAAACGAGAGCAGATTTACAACGAGACTGATCCATTCTTAACAATGGCAACTCATATCGTTTCTGACCAGCGACGTTCACAGAACAACCTTAAAAAGAACTTCATTGATTACAAAATCAAGACGGGTTGGATTCCAACATTGATTGCAAAAAATGATGCATTTGCCGATCAAGGCAAGGATGCAATTGCGTTAGGCAAACGCCTTGATAACGAACAATTTATTCAAAATATATTAAATGCGAAACCAATATCTAAAACCGACTTCGATGTAATTCAAGAGGCTCTAGGTGATGACTCTAATCTCTCGGAAGATACGTTCAAGGGCAGTTCAATCAACCGCTTAGGAGTGACCTCATATCTAAACCAACGACTCAACTGCATTGGTTCTTGAAAATGGTTGGAATATCAACCATCAAATCGACTAAAAAGATTGGCAAAGACAAGATCTACCAATACATGATCGACCCTGAGTCCTACAACACCATGGCTGACCTTAGAACACTCAGAGAGTCCATCCAAGACGATTGGATCTTCATTAACCAACTACATGGGTTTACTCCATCACAACCGTCCCTTTGACCAAGGGCGGGGATAACAGAGCTGATTTATATAAAAATACTAAAAACACACATCTGTTATCCCCCTTCCTCGATTTTGACGACCCAAAACCGACGAAAACCGTACCAGCAGTCGTGGAAAACACCCCTAAAACCCCTAGAAATGCGTCATTTGAGGGGTATATCGTTTGCTTAGTCAGCAATGCTCATCAACAGTTCTTTGTTTGCTTGAAACTTTGATTCCCCAGACCAGCTTGTAATTTTTATCATCTTCTTTTTTGTGTTGATGATCGTGTAGAGGTAGTGAACGTTTTGACCATTAGCAAGCTGCCCTGAAGTCTCAAACCTTGCAACTTCTAAACCGTTGATGGTGGAATACTTAATATCTGACTTATACACATTAGTAAGCTTGGCAGTGACCTCGTTCAATTTACTTTCGTTAAACATTTGGAAATTTGATATATCCGCTGCATCTTCAGTTGCAACAACGAAGTGGGCACCCTTTGTTTGATTCGATACAAAAATTCCACCTGGACTACGTTTCACAACCTCTGGGGGTGGAAGTTGCATCCATTCGTTGCTCAACGAAATCGAATACCCACCCTCCTTGCTCTCAATAAATAAGTTGGACGACTTAAGATCCTTTGACTCAGCTACTTGACTTGGAATTTGATTAGACGATCCAGAAACTCTGCCACTACCATACCCTGAGTCTGCCGATGATGGAACGCTGAGTTGTCTATTTTGATTCTTGAACGCTTGGTATTCATCGTTCGTAACGTACCCAAGTGCTCGAAAGTCTGAAACACAACCACTTTTGGAAATCAACGCTGCAGGCGCACCAAGAATCCCAACACCTGTAGAACTGCAACGCACAGTTGCCCCGTCAGATGGTCTAATCATTACGTCTGATGGAGCTGCACACCCACCAAGTCCCAACAAAATTGCGGCATAAATCCAGTAATTCAAACTCACATTGACTCCAAATAATTCAATTTGAGAATCATGCTAGCACACCCCCCCACGAGACCCAGTCGTACATCACACCAAAAACCACAGCACCCACCTCGATGCACACAGCACCGCTCACCTAGAATGTGCACGTCTGCGGGTGTCGTTCAATGGTAGGACTCTTGCTTCCCAAGCAAATAACGCGGGTTCGATTCCCGTCACCCGCTCCAAAATTCTTTCTCTGCTAATTCGCTATTGGCGTGGAAGTTGAAAACGCAGCGATGTATCAGAGTGATGCCTAGGGTTGCATTCTTTTCTTGATTGCCAGTTGCGTTGCTATGTAGCGCTCAAGACGCGCACCACCCAAGACGATCGCTTGGTCAGCCGCCTGCTTCGCTGGTGCCCATTGGTGCATTTCGTACAACACTTGCGCCAAGTTGTTCCATGCGTCTGCTGCATCAGGGTGATGCGCAGTGGCTTGTTCATATTGCATTTGGGCCGCTTGTAAATCGCGCTGTCTGTAATAACTGTTACCCAAAGCAAGGCGCGCCTCTAAGTTATCAGGCCACGCTTGAAGCGCCGTTTGATAAGCCTGTGCAGCTTGGGTTGGGGCCACACGTTCAAGCGTCATGGCGGCATCGACGAATGCCTGAGCAACGGCTGTTGCGGGCAATTCATCAGGCGGCAATGCCACGAATGCCCAGTAACTGGCTTTTGCCCAACTTTGCTCAAAATCGACCACAGGCATGATCAAACGTTTTTCATCACCAGAGCGCAAAGTCACTGTCCCTGCGGCTTGGTCATAGCCCACGACCACAGCGTAGTGCCACACAGGCCACCAATCCCAGCGCAAGTTTTGCAACACCACGACCGGATGACCGGCAGCCACTTCCTGCCACAAAGCGCGAGGTTCACTCTGCAAAAGATAAGGCAAAACGCCGGCACGACGAGCGCCACCAAACATTTCCAACTGAAGACTGCCTTGACGCTGAGGGACATACACCTCTGCTTCGAGTTGTTGCAATGTGCGCACTACGCCTGCGCTTTCAAGGACAGTCGCTAAAGCGGCAGGGCCGCATTGATCTTGTGTTTGCGGATAAAACGCCACATCGCTCAATTCAATCGAGACAGGCAGCCGAGCATTTGTCTCAAAGCCACTCAAACGGGTCACTGAGGCGCAGCCCGACACACAGATCACCAAGACCGCCGCTAACCCTTTGAGAAGACTGCGCTCAAAGCCCACCTAAATCCTCAATCGCATCAATCACCATACTGGTACCCACGGCAATCAACAAAATGTCACTGGCTGCACGCACGTATTTGTAGCCCGCTGGGGGTGGGCCCAAGCGTCGTTGTAACTCAAGGGGCACGGGATAAAGCACCACGTCTGTCGGCAAAGGTCGACCAATCGCCCAAGGCCTAGCTTGGCCTGGTGGCAAGCAGCCATTTCCCTTTTTAGCTAAGCCAGGAGGGCATTTACCTGCGGCCACTTGTGGGCCATAGATGTCTCGAGCCGCCTGCTGATGCCGCAGTTCGAAGAAGGAACCTTGACCAGGCGATCTCAGCTCTCTGACCTCATCCGATGCGCGGTCGTCATGCATGCGTTGCTCTTGCATACGCGGGCGCTTGCCCTGGCCTGTGCCTTCAGGACGATCGGCCCAAGCGGCAGACGAAAACAAAGCGCTGCATAAGAGGAGCACGCCCCATAAAGGCTTGATGGATTGATCGAGATGCATAAAGACCTCTCTTTTTAAAGTGCAACAGCCACCAAAATTGCAATCAACAAAATCACAACCATGTCCATTTGGCTCAGAGTGCCGCCAGCGGGCATGGCGTCAATGCGTTCGGCCAATGCGTGAACCTCTTGCTCACTCAAGGCGGCGACACGGTCTTTGGCGAGCAAGCCCTCCACTCCCATCGCTTCGAGTTTTTCTTTCACGGTGGCACGTTCTACAAAACTTTGCACCTTGGCTCGGTCTTGCTCTGTTTGTGTCTGCGCAGCGAGATCTTGTGTGTCCACAATGTCTGCACGCACAGCTGGGGGAAGAATCAACATCGCTGCAGCAACCGTCGTGATGATGAGATGCGTCAAATTTGTTTTACGAGTCATGGTGTGTACCTTTGGTTGTGAATGAAAAATTAATCATCTAGCTGAATTTCTTTCACCAGCCATCCGCCAGATGCACGCGTGGCTTTGAGTTCAAGATGCAGACCATTGGCGAGGGTGATGCCGTGCATATTGGTACTGCCGTTGTACTCAAATGTGAGCCCATGCAGATCAAATGTCTGTGCGCCAACACTCCAATTGCTGACGGTTCCGTGGAATTCAAATTCGCGTGTTGCCACATCCGTGTTGCTCGGTGTCTCAACTTTGGTTGCGACTAAAACGCCATTGCTGATGCTGCCGTGAATTTCAACGCGTACCCCCACCTGCAAGGAGCCACCCGCAAGGCGTGCGCTACTTGCATCAATGGGGATGCCGTTGACGATGAAATCAGCAGGCGAGGTATATGTTGAGATAAAGCCATGAATCTCGGCATCGTGCTCATCCTCTGCGTTTAATTGAGCCATTGGCGATGTGAGCAATCGAACTTTTGTGGCCTGCAGCGTAGACGTCATCGTGACACGCACAAAGACACCATTACCCCAACTGCTTGGGACTGTGGTGCTGGCGTTATCCACCCAACTGATTTGGTTCGAGGGCTGTGCAACAAGACCCAACTTGAACGTATGTTGTGTGCCATCAAAGCTATTGACCACACCACTGAGTTTGTAGTGCGCGGGCTGTGTCGTGGTCGCTTCAACCAGCGTGGCTTGGAGGTGTCCTGTGGTCTGGTCTACATAGCCATGAACCTCCACAAAGTGCGACACATTCAAGTCCGACAGCTGCGTGACTGTCGCGCCTTCAAACACGGTGCTGGTCAAAACATCCACCGTCAAACCCAACACCACAAAGCTGCTGGCTCCCACATTCACGCTTGACACGGGGCCTTCCCATTCGCTGCCGCAACTGATGCGGTAGGCAGTGGCTGTGGCTGTGCCATTTACAGTCGTCGCAGCGACCACCGGTGAGCCTTGAATCGACACCACCATGCCAACTCTCAGATCGCCACCAAATGCAGTGTCATCGTCTCGTGAAATCTTATTGGCGTTGGCATCGTCGTAGCGAATGCCATTGACGATGATGGAGCCCAATCCTGAAATCGTGCCACTGGTGAACGAACCGGTACCGCCACTGGACAAGCCAGCGACACCACCACCACCGCCCCCGCAACCAGAGAGCTGAACCACGGAGCCGACCATGCCTAAAAGAAGGGTGCGGCGTTTGAAGTTGGGGTTAGATTGAATTGATGGCATTTGGAACGCTCCGTTCACTGGAATAAATTGGCAGAAGATGCAGGCGATGGCATCGCCTTTGATAGGGAATACAAACCAATCCGGACGGCTTGGTCTTGGGGCCGATTGGCGGCTTTATCGGCATCCATCAGCGCTTGCAACTCGGGGCCAAGCGTGGTCAACAAGTTGCGCCATTGGGCGCTGATCAAGGCCTTGGCTTCGACGACGGACTCAGCCGACAGCTCATCCGCCAAGAGCGCTTGTTCAAAGTGCTGATGACCATCACCGAGCACGTTGCTCACAGCAGCGTCTAAGTGATCGCCAACGTTGATACCCAAGAACCCCACCATTTGTGGCCAGTCATCGTTAGGGACGAAGACTTCCTCCAGCAATTCAACAGTGTCTGTGGCCTTGCGGTGTGTCACTAAGTTGAGCCGAATCATCTCGGCCAGCAAAGAGCGTGAATGAACATCTTTGGTGACATTGGCAGCCAAGGCCTCAAAGCTTGGCGCTGGCCCTTGCCGAGGAATGGCGAGAGGCTTTTTCTTTTTATCGAGATAGCTTGCTTGCGATGTCCAATGGGTTAACAAATCGGTTGCAGCAGAGCGTGTGGCGGGCAACTTTGGCACAGGTGTCTGCTGAATGCGCGCCACTTCTCGACGCGTTAAACCCGTCATCGTGCTGATGCGACTGGTCAACCGCTCTGGGTTGTTGCCTTCACACGCTTGTTTGGCCGCATCGACATACGCATGTCGAATCAGCTCTTCAACGGCTTGAATGGGCACGCCTTTGGCCAAACCAAGCTTGGCAAAAGGCTTTAACAAATGCCCCATCGCAGCAAGCAAAGCCTGTTGATCGGTGGACAAGGCGTCAGGGATGGTCTTGTTCATTTGGGTGACTTGGATAATTCACCCTAGTATAAATGTGCAATTTACACATTTACACATTTACAAATAAATTTACGAAAACCCTCAAATAAAAAAGGTTTTCTGCCCCCCAACGATGGGCATAAAAAAAGCCGCTCAACAGAGCGGCTTTTTAAACAGTGCCAAAAGCACTTGATTAGGTCGTTACTTGACCAACAACACGGGCTTCTTGCAGGTGGCCATGACGCGTTGCGCCACAGAGCCCACCAGCATGTCAACCAAGCCACTGCGGCCTTTTGAGCCCATGACCACCATGTCAAACTTTTTATCTGCAGCGTGAGAAATCACTTCAGCCACATGACCTGTTTGGATGATGCTGTCGTGTTTGACGCCAGCTTTCACCAACACGGCCAAAGCAGATTTGAGTTCTTTATCGCTCAACTCACGCAAGTAATCGGCAACGCCTTCTTTGCCCACGAACTGTTGTGCGTGGCGCAAACCTTGGTCGTCATGCACGTTGATCAAGGTGATGCGATCTTGTGTGCGGAAGTTAGAGGCCAACTTCACGGCGTACTTGACCGCGTTCAAAGAAGCTTTAGAACCGTCAACTGCAACCAAAATTTTCATGGTGTTTCCCCTTGTTATGAATGGTTCGAGTTTAGCGCGCCATTCACAGCAAAGTCACGCCGGTCTTGCTTTGCAAGAATTCACGGGTCACACCAGGCGCCAGCTCAATCACTTTGAGGCCTTCTGGCACCACATCCATCACCGCGAGGTCGGTGATGATGCGGTCCACCACGCCCACGCCTGTCAAAGGCAAGGTGCAGTGAGGCAAGATTTTCAGATCTTCGGTGCCATCTTTTTTCTTGGCCACGTGCTCCATCAAGATGATCACGCGCTTGACGCCTGCGACCAAGTCCATCGCGCCGCCCATGCCTTTGATCATCTTGCCGGGGATCATCCAGTTGGCCAAATCGCCCTTCTCGCTCACCTGCATCGCGCCCAGGATAGAGAGGTTGATCTTGCCACCACGGATCATGGCAAACGATTGATCGCTGCCAAAAATCGCCGAGCCTTTGATGGTGGTAACAGTTTGTTTGCCTGCGTTGATGAGGTCGGCGTCGACTTCGTCTTCGTAGGGGAACGGGCCGATGCCGAGCATGCCGTTTTCGCTTTGCAGCCACACTTCCACATGGTCTGGCACGTGGTTGGCCACCAGCGTAGGAATGCCAATGCCGAGGTTCACATAAAAACCGTCTTGCAGTTCGCTTGCCGCACGTGCGGCCATTTCGTCTTGAGTCCAAGCCATGTCTATTCCTTATTTGCGGTCACGGGTGGTGCGCTTTTCAATGCGCTTCTCGGGCGTGGGGTTGTGCACGATGCGGTGCACATAGATGCCGGGCAAGTGAATGTCATCGGGTGCCAGTTCGCCCGTGGCCACGATGCGCTCGACTTCGACCACGCAAATCTTGCCAGCGGTGGCAGCAGCGGGGTTGAAGTTGCGTGCAGTCATGTTGAAGCGCAGGTTGCCAGAGCGGTCTGCCACGTCGGCTTTGATGAGCGAGATTTCAGGCACGAGTGAGCGTTCCATCACGTAGGTGTCACCGTCGAAATCGCGCAGTTCTTTGCCTTCGGCCACCAAGGTGCCCACACCCGTTTTGGTGAAGAAAGCCGGAATGCCAGCACCACCAGCGCGCAGCTTTTCAGCCAAGGTGCCTTGTGGTGTGAATTCCAACTCCAACTCGCCAGAGAGGTATTGGCGCTCGAACTCTTTGTTCTCGCCCACGTAGCTGGAAATCATTTTTTTGATTTGACGGGTTTCGAGCAACTTGCCCAAACCAAAGCCGTCCACGCCAGCGTTGTTTGAGATGACGGTCAAGTCCTTCACACCGCTGTCGCGCAAGGCGTCAATCAGCGATTCAGGAATGCCACACAAGCCAAAACCACCCACAGCCATCAGTTGGCCGTCGGCCACGATGTCTTTGAGCGCTTCAGCAGCAGAAGGGAAAACTTTGTTCAAGGGATGCTCCAGTCAAAGTACAACAGAATGGCATTACGATACTACGTATTCAACTACGTAGTTTTTCGTAAGCACAGACCCCCTAAAGCTTTTCCCATGATTGATTACCGCCAAGCCTTTGACCTCGCCCCTGTGGGGCTGGTGCTGTCACGCAACCGCACGATGGTGGATTGCAACCAACATGTGTACGACATGTTTGGTGCCACACGCGAGCAGTTGATTGGCCAATCGTTTCAGGTGCTCTACCCCAGCGCAGACGAGTACGAGCGCACAGGCGCACGCATCAAACTCAGCCTCAACACCAAGGGCCTATATGCCGACGATCGCCTGATGAAGCGCATTGATGGCCGCATGAAAGGCGAGCCGTTTTGGTGCCACGTGACAGGTCGTGCCTTGAACCTAGACTCACCGCACGAAGCCGGCATTTGGAGTTTTGAAGATCTCAGTGCCACCCGACCTGTGCGTGCCGAGCTGACAGCGCGTGAACGTGAAGTGGCGGCTTTCTTGATGGAGGGAATGACCTCCAAAGAAATTGGCAAAGCCTTGGGCATCAGCCACCGCACGGTAGAAATTTACCGCGCCAAGCTGATGCGCAAATACAAAGCCTCGACCACGGCCGACTTGGTGCACAAGCTGGTGGTGGGATAAGCCATTTGTTTGGGGGCGTGCAACAACGAATTCATGCCAAGGATAATCGCCTCAATTTACAAAACCTTGGAGACAACCGCATGAGCCGCTATCCCGCCCCAGAGCTGAAAGACCTGCCAGAAGACCTACGCGCGAAGATTTTGGAGGTGCAAGAAAAAGCTGGGTTTGTCCCCCATGTATTTTTGGGCTTAGCCCGTCGCCCTGCTGAATGGCGCGCCTTCTTTGCGTACCACGATGCGTTAATGGTGCCGGAGTCGGTGGGACGCGAGAGCAACCTCACCAAAGGTGACCGCGAAATGATCGTCACCACCACCAGCGCTGCCAACAACTGCTTGTATTGCGTGGTGGCGCACGGCGCCATTTTGCGCATCTACGAAAAGAAACCCTTGGTCGCCGATCAAGTCGCGGTGAACTACCGCAAGGCCGACATCACCCCACGTCAACGCGCCATGCTCGACTTCGCCATGAAGGTATGCCTGCACAGCGATTTGATTGAAGAGGCAGACTTTGCCCTCTTGCATGCGCATGGCTTCAACGACGAAGACATTTGGGACATCGCGGCCATCACCGCCTTCTTTGGCTTGAGCAATCGCATCGCCAGCTTCAGCGGCATGATGCCCAACCCCGAGTTTTATGTGATGGGTCGCGTGCCCAAACAAAAATAAATGCAATGCCGCAGCGAATGTGGCGCGTGTTGCATCGCCCCCTCCATCACCAGCGCCCTACCCGGCATGCCGCATGGCAAACCGGCTGGCGTGCCCTGCGTTCAGCTGCTGCCCAACATGCGCTGTGCAGTATTTGGCAAGTCTGAGCGGCCCGACTTTTGTGGCGGCTTGCAACCCTCGGCTGACATGTGCGGCGCTGACCGCAACGCCGCCTTGCTGTGGCTCACACAGCTGGACGCAGCCACCGCGCCACATACCATTTAAGGCGTGACGATCTCGCGCAACCACGCGGGCAAGTCCACCGCTTTTTGTTTGGGGAAGTCCACCCAAATGGTGGTCGCCCCGCCTGCGGCATAAATCACACCGGGGTTGGCGGCTTGCTCCATCGTGGCCCAGGTTTCAAATGTGGTGCGGGCTGGATCGCTGGTATACATCTTCACCAGCACATCGCCTGGGTATTCGAGCTGTTTGTAAAAGTTGCAAAACGCATTGACGATGACCGGGCCTTCGCCCTCGGGGCCTGGCGCAGCGTTGAACTGTTGCAACCAATCGACACGCGCAATTTCGAGGTAGCGAAAGTAAAGCGTGTTGTTGATATGGCCCATCGCATCCATGTCGCCCCAGCGCATGGGGATGGTGCATTCGTACACCAGCTTTTTGTTTTCAGGGATTTCGTATCTCATAGTGCAAACCCGTCGTCGGCCGAAATGATGGCGCCGTTGATGAAAGAACTCTCAGCGCTCGCCAGCAGCACCAGCAACGCATCTAAATCGTGTGGATGCCCCACACGTTTGCGCGGCAACATGCTCACCAGTTTTTGGCCTTGCTCGGTGGCCCACATGTGTTCATTCATTTCGGTGCTGATGTAGCCAGGGCAAATCGCGTTCACGTTGATGCCAAAACGCCCCCATTCCAAGGCCAAGGCCTTGGTCATTTGAATCACCGCTGCTTTGCTCATGGCGTAGGGTGCAATTTGTGGCAACGCTTTCAAGCCCACCACAGAAGCAATGTTGATGATGCGCCCACCGGTGTAGGTGCCAGGCGCGGCGCCTTTGGCGCGCGCCAACATACGTTTGCCCACTTCTTGTGCCACAAAGAAGGAACCTTTCACATTGGTGTTGAAAGTGAAATCAAAGTCTTCTTCGGTCACGTCTTGCACGCGCTGCGTGGTGCTCACGCCAGAGTTGTTCACCAAAATATCAATGCTGCCCACCTCTGTTTCGACATGGGCCACAGCAGATTGAATGCTGCCTAAAGTAGTCACATCCAAACTCACCACATGGGCATCACCGCCTTCGGCTTGCAGCTCGGCACGCAGCTCTTTGAGCTTTTCCATACGGCGGCTGGCCAGCACCACGGCAGCGCCTGCACGTGACAAGGTACGGGCAAATTGCGCGCCCAAACCACTGGATGCACCGGTGACCAAGGCCACACGGCCCGACAAATCCATGCTGTATGCCATGTACACCTCCTGAATGTTGAGTTATTTCATTATGACAAGTGCGTCTATGACAGGCCCTAAAATCTGTCTCACCTCTGACAACAGACTGAGACAAAAGAAATGACACAAGAAGAAATCCTCGCCCAGTTCGGCCCACGTGAAGCCATGGAATACGACGTGGTCGTCGTGGGCGGTGGTCCCGGTGGTTTGGCCACGGCCATTCGCATCAAACAACTCGCGGCTGAAAAAGGCAATGACGTTTCCGTCGTCGTGCTTGAAAAAGGCTCTGAGCCTGGCGCGCACATTTTGTCGGGCGCGGTGATGGACCCCAAGGCCATGACCGAACTCATCCCCAACTGGAAAGAACTCGGCTGCCCGCTGAACCAAGCAGTCACGGGCGACGATGTGTTGTTCCTCAGCGAAACTGGTTCCAAGCGCACACCCGATTGGTTGCTGCCGCGCAATTTCCACAACGACGGCTGCTACGTGGTGTCACTCAGCAACGTGGTGAAGTGGATGGCGGCACACGCTGAATCGATTGGCGTGGAAATCTTCCCAGGCTTCACGGCGGCTGAAGTTTTGTATGACGTACACGGTGCCGTCAAAGGCGTCGCCACTGGCAACCTCGGCGTGGGCAAAGACGGCGAACCCACCGACAACTTCCAGCTCGGCATGGAACTGCACGCCAAGTACACCATCTTCGCCGAAGGCGCACGTGGCCACTTGGGCAAGCAAGTCATTGCCAAATACGACTTAGCCGCGGGCCGCGACCCACAAAGCTACGCCATCGGCATCAAAGAATTGTGGGAAGTCGACCCATCCAAAGCCAAACCCGGTTTGGTGGTGCACACCTCTGGCTGGCCCATGCAAGACGACGCGTTTGGTGGCGGCTTTTTGTATCACCTCGAAGACAACAAAGTCACCCTCGGCTTTGTGCTCGGCCTTGACTACAAAAATCCATGGCTCAGCCCATTTGAAGAAATGCAACGCTGGAAAACACACCCAGCCATTGCAGCCCACCTCGAAGGCGCCAAGCGCATTGGCTATGGCGCACGCGCCATCAACAACGGCACACCACAAGCCCTGCCAAAAACTGTGTTCCCAGGCGGCGCACTGATTGGTTGCGATGCAGGCTACTTGAACGCTGCTCGCATCAAAGGCAGCCACGCCGCCATCAAGAGCGGCATGTTGGCGGCTGACGCCGCTTATGAAGCCGTGTCTGCTGGCCGCGCCAACGATGAGCTGAGCGCCTACCCCGCTGCGTTTGAGAAGAGCTGGCTGAGCCAAGAGCTCAACCAGTACCGCAACTTCAAACTGTGGTTCAAAAAAGGCATGTTGGTCGGCACGTTGATGACCGGCATCGAGCAATGGCTACTGCCAAAGTTGGGCATCGACACCCCACCGTGGACCCTCCACGGCAGCAAGCCAGACCATGTGAGCTTGGAGCCTGCTGCACAGCACACCCAAATCAACTACCCCAAGCCAGACGGCAAACTCACGTTTGACCGCTTGAGCAGCGTGTTCATCAGCAACACCAACCACGAAGAAAACCAACCCGCGCACTTGACGCTCAAAGACGCGTCTGTGCCGGTGAACATCAACCTCGCCAAATTCGCCGGCCCTGAAAGCCGCTATTGCCCTGCCGGTGTGTACGAGTTTGTGAAGAACGATGACAACACCGACCGCTTGCAAATCAACGCCCAAAACTGCGTGCACTGCAAAACCTGCGACATCAAAGACCCCACCCAAAACATCGTGTGGGTCACGCCTGAAGGCGGTGGCGGCCCTAACTACAGTGGCATGTAAAGACTATGAACAAATATCACGCAGAACACACTTGGGTGCGCGTCGAAGGTGACACCGCCTTGGTGGGCATCACCCAACACGCACAAGACACACTGGGCGACATCGTGTTTGTGGACTTCGCAGAAGTCGACCAAACCTATCCTCAAGGCAGCGTGGCCGGTGTGGTCGAGTCGGTCAAAGCCGCCGCCGATGTACACATGCCCGCCACTGTGAAAATTTTGGAAACCAACGAAGCCCTGCGTGCCGACCCCTCGTTAGCCAACACCGACCCCGAGGGTGCGGGCTGGTTTTACCGGGTCTTGCTCAGCAATGCGGCGGAGTTGGAGGGGTTGATGGATGCGGCGGGTTATCAGGCGATAACTGGCTGATACCGGCACGACAGTCCATCAAAGGCTGTTCATGCGGTTTGTGCCAACCGCCTGCATGAGCAGTTTTTTTTATGAGCGTCAGACTTGGTGTTGTCGTATCAAGTTCGCTAATATGGCTAGACCACGTTCAGCCTGTTCCTCACTGGCATGGCTGAAATTCAGGCGCAGTTGACCTATCCCTTGTGTTTCAACAGGCATGAACGGCTCACCCGGCATGAAGGCAACGCCCGCTTCGATGGCATCAGCCAAGAGCAAACGGGTATCTAAAGTTTGATTCAAAGTCAGCCAAAAGAACAGGCCGCCTGCTGGCAATTGCCAACTGGCACAAGCACCCAAATGTCGTTTCAGCGCAGCATCAAATGCGTCACGATGCTGCCGATACGTTTGCGCTAAAACGGCTATTCGCTCGTGACGTTGTGGATCGCGTAACTCTTGCAACACCAACCATTGACTCATGCGGCTGCTGTGCAAATCGGCGGCTTGTTTTAGTCGCGTCAAATAAGGCAACAACTCAGGCGAGGCCACCAAGTACCCCAATCTCAAACCAGGTGCCAAGCTCTTTGAAAACGAGCCTTGATAAATCCAAGGCGCTTGGCGAAGTCTTGCACATAAAGGACTGCGATCACAGTCGTCGTAGACCAAATCACGGTAGGGATCGTCCTCAAACAAGGGCACATTGGCCTCATCGCAAGCAGCTGCCAGCGCATCCCGTTCATCCGTACTCAAGCATCGGCCTGTTGGGTTTTGAAACGTAGGAATCACATAAGCAAATGCTGGTTGCTCGCGCAACCATTGGTGCGTGTCAACGGCCTGAGCATCGTAGGGCGCAAAGCGTGCACCAAAGAATCGAAACACTTGCAATGCAGCCAAATAAGTGGGCGACTCCACCGCAACAGAAGTACCTTGATCGATGAACAACTTCGCCACCAAATCAATGCCTTGCTGCGAGCCAGACAACACCAACACTTGTTCGGGTTTGCATGACAAACCTTGCGTTGCTAACTCTTGGGTAATTTGCTCGCGCAAAGCCCAATCCCCTTCGCTTGGCCCGTACTGCAAGGTGGTCACAGGCATACCTTCAAGGCTGAACTGTGGGAAGCTATCCACAGACGGTAAGCCCCCTGCAAAAGAAATCATGCCGGGGCGCTCAATGACAGACAAGATTTCTCGGATAGGTGAAGCGTGCAAATCATGCACACGTTTTGAAAAACTAGGGTACATTGCATTCCTTTTATAAATGTCAATTACATTGACCTATAAATACTAATCACGCTCCGTTATCATGTCAATATGGTTGACCTAAATAATTCTTCTACCCGAGAAGCCATCGAACAGCTTTACTTTGGCTATCGCGCCATCACAGAGCAACCTGACCGCATTCTTGAAAAAAAAGGCCTCGGGCGTGTGCATCACCGCATCTTGTATTTCGTGGGGCGCAACCCCGGCACCACTGTCAATGCGCTGCTGGCCACGTTAAACGTAAGCAAGCAAGCCTTGAATGCACCTTTGCGGCAATTGATTGAAATGGGTTTGGTATCGATGGCCACCGCAGAGCATGACCGGCGTGTCAGGCAACTGGTCCTCACACGCGTGGGGCAACAACTAGAAACTCAACTGACAGGAACACAAATGGCGCAGCTGCAAGCGGTGTTTGAAAAAACAGGACCGCAAGCTGTGGCTGGCTGGCACAAGGTCATGGCTGTTTTGAGTAATCCGCAAAAAAGCTAACGCGCTAAGCAGCGTTGCCCACAAGCGCAAGCGTCAGCCGATCAAGGTTTTGCTCATTGGCAGACTCCACAATAGCCTTGACAGCTTGCGCGATACGCAGGTCATCAAACACCTGTTGCCACTGCACCTGAGTACCCTCGTTAACAGCCGTGAGCTGTACGCTAAGCGTGAAAAACGGCTCACAGTCGTGTCGAATCACTACACGCGATGCAGGCTCAAGCGCCGCGAAAATATTTTGATTTTCGTAACGTGCACCATCAGGCCCCACCATCACAAACTGCCAGCGCCCACCGATGTTGAATTCAAATAGTTGGAACTCATTGGTAAAGCCCTCTGGCCCCCACCATGTTGCCAATAGTTCGGCAGATGCAAAGGCGTTGTAAACAACGTGTGGCGAGAATGGCAGTGTTCTCTCGGTATGGAAAATACGTTCATCGTTCATAGCTTTGCTTCCACATGTTTTGCAAAGTTATTCAAGATAGCTTGCCATCCTTGGCGCTGCTGTTCTTCTGAATGCTCGCCCTCAGCATCAAAGCTCACTGCGACCTTGATACCACTGAGGACTTCAACGAAGGTTACCGTAGCCACACGCTCGCCAAAGGCGTATTGAATCAACTCATGAGGCACGATCTTGGTATAGGTGCCGGCAAAGTCAAATCCAAAACTACCATCTTTAGCCTCCATGCGAGACATGAATGTCCCGCCTTCACGCAAATCCACACTGGCTTGGGTCGTGTGCCAATCATCTGAAGCGGCATTCCACTGCTTGATATCGTTGGGACTCGTGTATGCATGCCAAACTGTGGCTATCGGTGCTTTGACTAAAGTTTCAACAGTGATTTTCATGGCGTGACCTCTCTCAATTGAGTCGCATCACAGCGCCTGCCCCAACCGCGCAATCCCCTCTTCGATCTTCGCAACATCCGCCGTCGCAAAGCTCAAACGAATCGCTGTCATGTCTGGGTTGTTCGCAAAGAACGGCGCACCGGGCACAAAGGCCACGCCTTTTTCAATCGCGCGTTTGGCTAACTCTGCACCGTCTTTGACTTTGCCGCCTGCACCTGTGAGGTTGGCCCAAAAGAACAAGCCGCCTTGTGGCTGGGTAAACGTCAACGCGTCGCCCAGTTCCCGCTTCAAGGCTTCGCCCATGGCTTGGGCACGTTCGGCATACACGCCGCGCACATGCGCCAAGGTGGCGGGCATGCGGCCCGCTTTGAGGTAATGCGCAGCCGTGGCTTGTGCGAAGGTGGAGGTGTGCGCGTCGCTGAACTGCTTGCACATGGTGGCGCGGGCCAACAGCTCGGGCGGGGCAATCATCCAGCCCACACGCAAGCCGGGTGACAGCACTTTGCTGAGTGAGCCGCAGTAAATCAGCCACTCGCGGCTACCCGGCACTTGGTCGCTCAATGCGAGCAAGGACGGAGGCGGCGCATCACCAAAGTACAGGTCGCCGTAGGGGTCATCTTCCACCACCACGGTTTTGTATTTCACGGCAAGCTCTAGCACGCGCAAACGGCGCTCTAGGCTCAGCGTGGCACCACTCGGGTTGCCAAAGGTGGGGATCAGGTACACCAGCTTGGGTCGGTGTTGAATGATCATTTCCTCAAGCTTGTCCACTTGCACACCATCCGCATCGATGGGCACGCCCACCACTTGTGGGCCGTACAAACGGAAGCACTGAATGGTCGCCAAGAAGGTGGGCCCTTCGACCAAGGCCACATCGCTGGGGTTGAGCAAGGTTTTGGCAATCAGGTCCAGCGCTTGCTGGCTGCCGGTGGTGACGATGAGGCCGTTGGCGTCTAAGCCTGTCACACCTTTGCTGGCCATAAAGGCGGCGAGTTGTTCGCGCAAGGGCTGATAGCCCTCGGTCGCACCGTATTGCAGGGCAGCGCCGGGCTCTTCGGTCAGGGCCGTGTTGCTGGCATCGCGGATGCCTTGCACGTCAAACATGGCGCTGTCAGGGAAGCCCCCTGCAAAGCTGATGATGCCGGGCTTACCCAGCAGTTTGAACAGTTCACGGATGGCAGAGGTTTCAACGTTGTTGAGGCGGTCAGCGTATTGCATGGTGGGGATAATGGACGGATGAAAACACAGCACATTGAGCCTTTTTTTGCGACGCTGAAAGCAGCCAATCCGCAGCCCAATACCGAATTGGAATATACCAGCGTGTTCGAGCTGCTGGCCGCTGTGCTGCTGAGCGCACAAGCGACCGACGTGGGTGTGAACAAGGCCACGCGCAAGTTGTTTGCCGTAGCCAACACACCGCAACAAATTTTGAATCTGGGGCTCGATGGCCTAGAGGCTTACATCAAGACGATTGGCCTATATCACAGCAAAGCCAAACACCTGATGCAAACCTGCCGCATCTTGGTGACGCAACACCAAGGGGTTGTTCCCCGCACACGCGAAGCCCTCGAGGCCCTGCCCGGTGTCGGCCGCAAAACGGCGAACGTGGTGCTGAATGTGGCCTTTGGCGAACCCACCATGGCGGTGGACACGCACATCTTTCGCGTGGGCAATCGCACCGGTTTAGCCCCGGGCAAAACACCGCTGGCGGTGGAGATGCAACTGATGAAGCGCATCCCGGCTGAATACCTCGTAGATGCCCACCATTGGCTCATCTTGCATGGCCGCTATGTGTGCCAAGCACGCAAGCCACTGTGTTGGCAATGTGGCGTGTCAGAGTTTTGCAGCTTCAAACCGAAGACCACAAAACCTTGAGCCACTTAGGCGATGAGACTCTTGAGCACCTCGGTGCTCATGTGTTGGTCTAGGTAATCAGCCAAACCTTCAAACACGGTTTCAAGCGTGGGTGTTTGCGCACCAAACAAGGCGTGCAACACGACAGGGTCTTCAAACAAACCGTGCAGATATGTCCCCATCACATTGCCGGTATCGTTTTGCCAAGCCAAACCCGGCATCACCTCATGCGCCATCTGTCCTGCAGCCGCCATGGCGGCATGGGCTTGGGTTTGACCGTGGTGAATTTCGTAGCCACTCACCTGCACGCCCGACAAAGCAGACCATGCACCACGCAGCTCACCAAACTTGGCGCTTGTGCGCTGCACAGTTTTATCAGCGGCAAATTGGGTGACCACTGGCAAGAGCCCCAAGCCCGCCGCGTTGCCATCAATGCCGTGTGTGTCAATCAAGGCCTCGCCTAACATTTGCAAACCACCGCAAATGCCCAGCACCGCCCCGCCCTGTGCAGCGTGTTGGGCAATGGCTGCGTCTAGGCCTTGTGCGCGCAACCACCCGAGGTCAGAGCTCGTGTGCTTTGAGCCGGGCAAGATGACCCAATCGCTCGCCTGCAAGCCGGTCAAATCGGCAGGGCTGCGCGCCCACAGCAAACGCACACCGGGCACGTTCTTCAAAGGTTGAAATTCATCGAGGTTGCTGATGCGTGGGTAGGCGATGACGGCGACTGTGCGGAAACGCACCCCCTCGGGGGACAGCGAGGACACGACAGTGCCGAGCGTGGGGGCCTCGTGAAACACGCCGTCCTCCTCCGGCAACCCATGTTGCCACCACATGGGCAACACGGCCACGGTGGGCACACCCGTGAGGTCTTGCAGCATCTGGGGTGCAGGTGCGAGCAACGACGCATCACCTCGAAACTTGTTGAGCACAAAGCCGCTGATGCGCGCTTGGTCTTCAGGGGGTAACAAAGCCCAGGTGCCATACAGGTGTGCAAACGCGCCACCTTTGTCAATGTCAGTCACCAACAAGCAGCGCGCATTGGCGTGGCGGGCTACGCGCAGGTTGACGATGTCGTTGGCCATGAGGTTGATCTCGGCGGGAGAGCCCGCGCCCTCAATCACCACCACATCGTTTTCGGCACGCAAAGCGTCGAGCGATGCAGCGATTGGTGGCCACACTTTTTCGGAGCGATCACGCCAAGGGGTGTTCGTCAACGCGTTGTTCACCTCGCCCAGCAACACCACTTGGCTGTGTGTGTCGGCCTCGGGTTTGAGCAGCAAAGGATTCATGCGCACATCGGGCTCGGTCTTGGCGGCCAGTGCCTGGAAATATTGGGCCGAGCCCACTTCACCGAGGCCGTTGTGTGATGCCACCACACGCGCGTTGTTGCTCATGTTCTGTGCCTTGAACGGCGCCACTTTCAAACCTTGTCGCGCATACCAGCGGCACAAGGCCGTGGTCAACCAGCTTTTGCCAGCACCGCTGGAGGTGCCCAACACCATCACACATTTGGCTGTCATGGCGATTCCTTTTTCAAAGCTTAGGCACCGCCACCCACTGACCATCCAACGCATGGATGGTAATGCGTTTGTCAAACACGGCCTCTACGGCGCGGTGTGTGGCGGCATCGGCACACGCACCTTGGTGCACCACGTGACCTGCTTGCATGACCACCATGTCGTCTGCATGCAAAGCCATGCCCACCTCATGCAACACGCTGATGACGGTGGTGTTTTGCGCAGTGAGGCAGCGCACTTGCTCCAGCCAATCCACTTGGTGGGGTGGATCTAGATTGGCGAGTGGTTCGTCCATCAACATGACTTGCGCTTGCACCGCCATGGCACGCGCCAACAACACGCGCTGACGTTCGCCACCGGAGAGCTGGCCTACAGAACGCTCGCGCCAGTCCCACGCTTGTGTGGCTTTCAAGGCCGTTTCAACCACAGCATGGTCATGTGCGTTGGGTGCTGCCAGCCAGTCTTGATGCGGCATGCGGCCCAGCATGACCACATCCCACACGCGCAAGTCATCAGATGCCGATTCGTTTTGTCCTAACCACGACAGTTGCTGTGCACGCGCTTTGCGGCCCATTGCCATCAGCGCTTGGTCAAACAAAAAGATACGTCCCTTAACAGGCAACAACCCAGCCATGGCTTTGAGCAAGGTGGACTTGCCTGCGCCGTTGGGACCCACGATGCTGGTCCAACGCCCCGCCGCAAACGATAGATCGATGCCGTGCAACACCTCTTGACCTGCAAGAGACACATGCACATCGCGCAAACGCAAAGCCATTTTTTGTGCATTCATCGCGCAGCCCTCGCTGTTTGACTGCGGTACATCAGCCACAGCAAATAGCCGCCGCCTAAAACGGCGGTGAGCACGCCCACTGGCATCTCTTGGGGCGACAACAGCAGGCGCGCCAGCAAGTCAGCCGCCAGCAGCAACGCGCCGCCCATCAAGGTGGACAACAACACGATCCAGTTGTGTTGGGTCTTGACCAGAGAGCGCACCAAATGCGGCGCAGCCAAGCCGACAAACGCCACCAAGCCCGTTTGTGCCACTGCAGTGCCTGTGGCCAAAGCCAACACACACACCAGCGCCACACGCACGGGTGCGAGCGGCAAACCCAAACTCAACGCAGTGGACTCACCCAAACTTAGAGCATCCAACACACGGCTCAGCGCGAAGGCCAACACCACACACAGCAGCAACACGCCCAGCATCAACACGCACGCGTTCCAACCGATGAAGCTGGTAGAGCCCAACAAAAATCCTTGCATGCCCTGCAACACATCAGGGCGCATGAGGGTGATGAGCGATGCCAACGCCCCCAACACCACACCCACAATCACACCGGCCAACAACAAACGCAGCGTGTGCTGCACACCACGCGCCAGCACCAGGGTGAGCATCACGGCCAACACCGCGCCCACAAACGCGGCACCTGTTAACCCTAGACGCACCAAAAACTCAGTCGCAAATGGGTTGCCACCAAACAAGGCTAAGGCGACAGCGACGCCCAGCGATGCACCGGAAGCACTGCCTAACAAATACGGGTCAGCCAAGGGGTTACGAAACAAGCCCTGCGCCAATGCGCCTGCGAGCCCCAACAAGGCACCCGCCGCGCAAGCGCCCACACTTCGTGGCAAACGAATGTCCCACACGATTTGCCAAGCGATGTCATCGTGCATGGCAGCGAGCCAGCTTTCAAACCCTGTGCTGCCCACAGCGCTGCCCAGTGCGATGCCGAGCACACACAACACCCACAAACTCAAAGCCACCAGCACAGGCGACCAACGTGCACCATGCATCGTCATGGTTGACCTTTCGGCTTGTCGTTGGCTTTGCCAGTCAAACACTTAGCCATCAAGCGCGCAGCTTCTGCCATGCGTGGGCCGGCACGCACGAGCACATCAGACTCATCTGACGTGAAATGACACACACGCTGTGTGCGCATGGCTTGCATGTTTTGCCAGCCGGGGCGCGTGGTCATGTCGGCAAAGTTGCTGTCACCCACCATGATGAGGTCAGGCTGTGCACGCACCACAAATTCGGGATTGATTTTGGGAAATGGTCCGAGTGAGGCAGGCAAGATGTTGCGCGCACCCAAGCGCTGCAAGGTCTCACCAATGAACGACGACTCGCTGGCGCCATACGGCGCTCGGCTGACCTCAAAGTACACGCGCTGGCCTTTGGCCTGAGCCGGAATTGATTGCGCTGCGGCATTCACCGTGGCATCGATGTAATGCCACACGCGATCACTCTCGGCAACCGGCACATCCAAAGCCTGCGCGACGATGCGCATGACACGCTGCACATCGGCATGCGAGCGTGGCTCCAAGGCCAACACCGTCAAGCCTAAAGAGGTGAAGCGCTCAGCCCCGCGCGCGGAGGTGGCCATCAACACCAAGTCAGGTTTAGTCGCCACCACGCTTTCAATATTGGGGTCGATACCGCCACCCATGCGTGGCAGTTTGGCAATGCTCTCGGGCCAATTGGAATAACGGTCCACCCCCACCAGTTTTTGGCATTGCCCCAAAGCACACACCGTCTCGGTGAGTGAGGGCAACAGACTGACGATGCGCTGCGGTGGCTTGGCAATGGTCACCTCGATCTGGCGGTCATCGCGCAACACCACAGCTTGTGCGGTATTGACCATGAGAAGCAACGCTGCTAGCGCGAGGATGCGTTTAAGCATAAGTCGCCTCCCACTGCTGAATGATGTGGTGCAACTGCGTCACGCCATCGGTCAAAGCAGCAGGACCTGGCTGCAAGATGTCGGCAGATTTGATTTCAAAAATTTGGTTGTTCCGAACTGCTGGCACGTCTTGCCAGCCTTCACGCGCAGCGGCTTTTTCAGGACGAAACTTCTTGCCGCACAACGAGCCAATGATGATGTCGGGCGCGCGGTCTACGATGGTTTGTCCATCCGCAATGATGCGGTCTTTGCCCATGGGCATTTGTGCCAACTCAGGAAAACAATCGTCGCCACCTGCGATGTGAATGAGTTCGCTCACCCAACGGATGCCGCTGATGTGCGGCTCATCCCATTCTTCAAAATACACCTTGGGTCGGCGTTTGAACGTGGCGGCAGCTTGTTGAATGGCCTCTAACTGCGCACGCATGTGCTGCAAACGTTGCAAGCCCTGTTCGGCTTGCCCCACCATTGCAGCCACTTGGTAGAGCATCAAAAAAATCTCATCGACGCTACGCTGGTTGAACACCGTGACCTGCACACCCGCACGAATGAGCAAGGCCGCGATATCCGCCTGCAAATCAGAAAAGCCAAACACGCAATCGGGCTTGAGCGCCAAGATCTTGTCAATCTTGGCGCTCAAGAATGCGCTCACTTTTGGCTTCTCGTCACGCGCACGACGCGGACGCACGGTGTAACCCGAGATACCCACAATACGCGCCTCTTCCCCCAGCATGTACAGCCACTCTGTGGTCTCCTCCGTGAGACAGACGATGCGTTGGGGGAAAAGATCAAACATTCACGTTACTTGGGTTGGTATTGCAAGGTGGCGTAAATGCCGCGGCCTGGGGTGTTGTAACCATAAGCCAATTGGTAATCACGATTGAATGCATTTTCTAACTTCACGCGGGCTGTCCATTCGTTGTCGATTTTGCGACTGGCATAAAAGGCCAAGGTGGAATAGCCGGGAAGAACTGTACTTGTGAAATTGCTATCTCGTCGAGCGCCCGCGGCATAAAGCCGAGACCCCAATTCATACCCAGACAACATTTTCGACACGTCCAAAGAACCATACTCTTTTGCACGACGCGCTTGAGACAGGTTTTGCCCAACATCACGAGGATCTTGCAACGTCACAGAGGACTTGATGGCGTACCCAGAAACATTTGCCCGTGCTGTCAGTTCCCAACCCTTGTTATCAATATCTCCATTGATGTACTGATACGCATTGTTGTAAATGATTGCATCTGTTGCTTGAGATTGGAAATACACAGCACGCATCAAAATATCACGCGCTTGATATGTTGCACCGAGCTCTTGACTATGGTGATGTTCAGGTTTGATATTTGCGTTTGAGCTCACTGCATCAACTGTTGGCGCGCTAAAACCAGACGATACCGTTCCAGTCAACCGCCAAGATGGAGCAAGTTGATATCCAAGACCAAACAGTCCAGTATTGGCGGTGTAATCCCCTCTTGCTGAGCTGTTTTCTTTTTGTTGATGAAACTGAGCGTGTCGCGCATTAGCTTCGATGCTCAACTGATCAATATGATGCGTCGCCCCAACGAAATAACCTTGACTGCGACGATTAAGTGCATAAGCACTTTGAGAACCACTGGCATCAAACGCATCCTCCGTCAAATCGAAACCAAAAACTGTTTTAGTTTGTGCTTGAAGTTGATATGTGTTGTTCCATGATGCCGCATTTTGACGTCCACGAAAATAACTATTTGTATATCCAGTGGTAGGCCATGGAGCCCCGTTAAGAATGTCATCGTATTTGTATTCGGAATGTGTCAAATTCAAATCACTGGTCCAATCTGAATTAACCGCTTGGCGAACATAAGCAGAAACAGATTCGTTTATTTTCTTGAATTTGTGCACATCCGTTAAAAGGTCCCAAGAGTTACCGCTGTCATAGTCGACATTTGCTGAGCTGTAATTCAAACGAGCGCCTATTTTTGTATCGGTCGAAATTCGCTTTTCAAGCTTTGCGGCAGCGTATTCATTCTTATAACCATCAACATCTGGATTCGCATGCGGTTTTTGTACCGTGTTCATGGCAGAAAAGCCTGCCGACTTATCTTGGCCTACATTGAAATCAAAACTGACATCTTCAACTGTTCCGCCGTAGCCTACAAAGGCTTTTTTGGTGTGATACGAGCCTACAGATGCACTGCCATAAGCGTGCGGCTTCCCCTTGTTTTCTCGCGTGATGATGTTGATCACGCCACCAATTGCGCCATTGCCATAAAGCGCACTCACGTTACCTTTCAGAATCTCAATTCTGTCGATCTGTTGCAAAGGGAAGTCTGTGGTTTGAATCGCACCAATTTGGTCGACTTGGGCTTTAACACCATCGATCAACACCACCGTGTTGATGCTATCTTGCCCACGCAAGAAAAACGAAGTGGTCGTTCCAGGACCGCCATTACGACCGAACTCAAAACCCGCTTCACCTTGCAAAAGATCAGCCAAAGTCACTGCTTGTGATTTATCAATATCTGCGCGAGTAATCACAGATACTGAGGACAACACCTCAGAAAGTGGTTGTTCTATACGTGTAGCAGACACAACTACGGGATTAACTTCAATACCCTGCGCTTGAACGCTAGCAGCAACGGCCAAAGACAAAACAGAAAGCGCAGGCGCTGACAAACGCGCGAGTACACGCGTACGAATACGAATAGATTTCTTCATGATTTAAACACCAACTTTGTGTGCTCTCACCGCCTTCCCCGACAGTGCTTGAGCGATTTAGCGGCGCGTTTTTAGGCGCACCGCCACCTTGTTGGCCGGTATCCGGGCTGGCGGAGACTACCTCTGTCGCCTTCCCAAACGCTTGTTCAAGGCGTTCAGTGGCTTGTGTGACAGAAGCGGAGCCAAAAGGCTCGTCCGCTTGACCGTTGCGGGGGCAGCGCAGGTTTGGTTTTTGTCGAGCTGGTCGACGCAACCTTCCTGCTTCCCGTTGAACTGAGGCATGTGAACCACACCTCGAGCACCAACATTGGTAATTTTAGCAATTAACCTTTCAGCCACCTTAAAATGCCGAGGCCATGTCACAAACACCTCTGATCGATCAAATTGCCCAGCGCGTCGAGCATTTGCTGCTACGTCACGAAGAACTGCAACGCACCAATGCTTTGCTGGCCACCCAAGTACAAGAGCTGACGCATGAGCGGGACTTGCTCAAGTCACGCCTTGGGGCTGCCCGCCACCGCATTGACGCACTGATTGATCGCCTGCCTCAAGGCGCTGAGGCCACGACAAAGGACAACGCGTGAAACAAATCGAAGTTCAAATCATGGGCCAGGGCTATGTGCTGGGTTGCCCTGAAGGTGGCGAAACACGCCTAAGTGAGGCTGTGGGTAAGGTTGACTTGGCCATGTGCAAGATTCGCGATGCGGGCAAGATCAAAGCACGTGACCGCATTGCGGTGTTGGCCGCCCTCAACTTGGCATTTGACTTGACCGATCGCCCAGCGACGGTTCAGGCCAGCGGTGACAGCAGCACCTCAAGCACCGACCTACACAACTTGTTGCAGCGCATGGATGCTGTGCTCGCACGCGACAACCAGCTTATTTAAGCAAGCCTACAATTAAGGCGTCTGCAAGTCCTTGGGGCTTTATATTTCCTTGAACCAATGCTCATAGAGCTCGGGCTTGGAACATCGGTTGATGAGCGTGATCGTCTCGCGTCAGATGAACCCAACGTTGACCTGACCTCGCCCACCTGAACCCCCGGTTCAGGATGACGGCCCTGGGGCTCCTTGCAGACACCTTTTACTTTTTAAGGCCTGTACGCTCATGGACCTCCAACCCCAACTGATTTTCGAACTCGCCGTACTTGGCATTTGCACAGGCTTTTTAGCAGGCCTGCTTGGTATTGGAGGCGGCATGGTGATGGTGCCCTTCATCACCTTCATGCTCTCGCAGCGTGGCGTGGATGCAGACCTCGCTGTCAAGATGGCCATTGCCACATCGATGGCCACCATCATCTTCACATCGGTTTCTAGCGTGCGTGCCCACCACAAACGCGGTGCGGTGCGTTGGGACTTGGTCAAAGGCCTAGCACCCGGCATCGTGCTGGGCAGCATGATCGGCAGCTTGGGCGTTTTCGCTTTGCTCAAAGGCGCGTACTTAGCCATCTTCTTTGGTTTGTTTGTGGGCTTCTCAGCCACGCAAATGTTCTTGGACAAAAAACCCGCTCCGACACGCCAAGTGCCCGCCACTGCGGGCCTGATGGGCGCTGGTGGTGTGATTGGTTTTATCTCTGGCTTGGTGGGTGCTGGCGGTGGTTTTATCAGCGTGCCATTCATGACGTGGTGCAACGTGGCCATTCATAACGCAGTGGCCACCAGCGCAGCCTTGGGCTTCCCGATTGCCGTGGCGAATGTGGCGGGCTACATCATCAGCGGCATGAGTGTGGAAGGATTGCCTGCCGATGCGTTTGGTTTTATTTGGGTGCCCGCTTTGGTTGTCATTGCGGCTTGCAGTGTGTTCACCGCGCCGTTGGGTGCCAAGGCCGCACACATGTTGCCTGTGAAAAAACTCAAGCGTGTGTTTGCCAGCGTGTTGTATGTGCTGGCGGCCTATATGTTTTACAAAGGCATCACCAGCTGATCACTGAGGCACCAAGCACCACGGGGCTTGGTACTCTACAAGGCCCATCCACAAGGCCCAACCAGAACTCACAGCCAAGGCCAAACCAGCCAAGCGCACGCCCCATGCGCCGCTGCCCGTGGTCATGATTTGCCCGCCTCGCAGGCGTAACCAAACCCAAGGACCGATCGTCAGCACTACCGCGCTGCCCAAGGCGAACAACGCCATGACACCCGCGCCTTCGATAGGACTGTTGCTCAGTGCTGCCACCAAGAGCGCGCCATAGAGCAAGCCGCAAGGCATCAAGGCCCACAACACACCCAAGATGACTGCCCCGCCATTGCGCAGCTTGAGGTGCGCCGTCATGCTTTGCACACGACGCCAAATGCCACGGCCAAAATCTTCTAACCAAATGGGCTGCTCACCGCGCCACAGCAACAAACCGCCCACCATGAAGGCCACGATGTGCAGCAACGTCCATAAAGGGCGAAACACCGCCGACTGTGTGCTGAGCCAGCCCACGCCTTGCATGGTGCTAGCAGCTAAGGCACCTAGGGCGCTATAGCCAATGACGCGGCCCAGTTGAAACAAGAGCATGGCCGACACGCCCTGCCCCCCTGTTTGTGTTTGGGCAGCACGCCCGATGCCTGCACAGGCCGCACCGCACATGGCCAAACAGTGCGGCCCACCCGCGAGCCCCATCAGGAGTGCGGTGAGAGCCAGAGTTGTATTCATCAGATGATTTTAGAGAACCTAGCGCGGTTCTTGTCGGCTTGCAGGTATTTGTCAAACACCATGGCCACACCGCGCACAAAGAACCAGCCCAGCTCTGTCACGTGAATGCCCGTGTCATCGATGGTCAACAAGCCCTGTGTTTGCATGGTGGTCATCGCCTCCATCTCTGGCGCGAAGTATTGTTTGAAATCCACCAAGTGCGACAACTCCACCGATTCAAACAACACGCTGCCTTGGCACATCAACGCCATGATGACTGTGCGACGCACCAAATCATCACGCGACAAAGCCATGCCACGCACCACGGGCAAACGGCCTTGGTTGAGCAAGTCGTAATACTCATCCAAGGTCTTGACGTTTTGACTGAAGGTCGGGCCCACACGGCCAATCGAGGACACCCCCAAAGCAATCAAATCACAATCGGGCTGCGTGCTGTAGCCCTGAAAGTTACGGTGCAAGCGTCCTTGGCGCTTGGCCACAGCCAACGCATCGTTGGGTAAGGCAAAGTGATCCATACCAACGTACACATAACCAGCCTCCACCAACACACGCATCGCGCTCGACAACATGACCAGCTTCGATGCCGCAGGCGGCAAGTCTTGCGTGTGGATGCGGCGTTGTGGCTTGAAGCGCTCGGGCAAATGCGCGTAGGCATACAAAGCAATGCGGTCGGGACGCAGTTGGGTGATTTGCGCCAAGGTGCGCTCAAAGGTTTCTGGCGTTTGCATGGGCAAGCCATAAATCAAATCCGCATTGATGGATTCAAAACCCAATTCCCGCGCAGCGGCCACCAAGTCAAACACTTGCTCAGCGGGTTGAATGCGGTGCACTGCTTTTTGCACGGCGGGCTCAAAGTCTTGAACGCCAAAGCTCAGGCGGTTAAAGCCAAGTTCCGCCAAGTGGGCCAAGCGTTCACGCGTGACCGTGCGGGGGTCAATCTCGACCGAGTATTCACCCCCCGGCGCAAACTGAAAGTTGCGACGCAGCATGGCCATGAGTTGGGTCAACTCAGCATCGCTCAAAAACGTGGGGCTACCGCCGCCCAAGTGCAACTGAGACACCACCTGGCCTTGGCCTAAGTGCGCCATGTTCAGATCAACCTCACGTTCGAGATAGCGCAAATACTCTGCGCCACGCTCGTGGTGTTTGGTGATGATTTTGTTGCAGGCGCAGTAGTAGCACAGTGACTCACAGAACGGGATGTGCACATACAGCGATAGAGGGTAGGCCTTGGTGCCTACGCCATCGCGACGTTGCTCTAACGCTTGCAAATAATCAGCCTCACCAAACGCCTCCACAAATCGGTCAGCCGTTGGGTACGAGGTGTAACGCGGCCCCGCCACGTCATAGCGTTGCAATAGTTCTGGATTGAGGACAAGAGAATGCATAAGTTCACACCTAAATTTGCGCTCCATAATAGGCGTGCAGGCACAGCAAAAAGTTGACCTGCATCAACACAAACGACTGTCAGCACCCATGAATTCCACCAGTATCAAAGTCGCCTGTTCTAACTGCAATTTGCGCGAGCTCTGCATGCCACTCGGCTTGAATGAGAGTGAAATGGAACGGGTCGATGAAGTGGTTGCCACACGCCGCAAAGTTTCCCGCGGCGACAACCTTTTCAGAAATGGTGACAAATTCAACGCCTTGTATGCCATTCGCACAGGCTTCTTCAAAACACGCATCTCTGCAGAGGACGGTCGCGACCAAGTGACGGGTTTTCAAATGGCCGGTGAAATCATCGGTTTGGATGGCATCGTGAGCGACCACCACACCTGCGATGCTGTGGCTCTGGAAGACGCCGAAGTGTGCGTGATGCCGTTTGATCGCATTGAAGAACTGTCACGCGAAATCACATCCCTGCAGCGTCATGTCCACAAAATCATGAGCCGAGAAATCGTGCGTGAGAACGGTGTGATGCTGCTGCTGGGCAGCATGCGCGCAGAAGAGCGTCTCGCGGCTTTCTTGTTGAACTTGGTTCAACGCTTGCACGCCCGTGGGTTCTCTCAGTCTGAACTTATTTTGCGCATGACGCGCGAAGAGATTGGCAGCTATCTTGGACTCAAGCTAGAAACGGTGAGTCGCACATTTTCAAAGTTTGTAGAAGACGGCGTGGTGGAAGTCAAACAACGTCACGTTCGCATTTTGAATGCCGATGCGCTCAAGCTGATCGTGAACGCACAAACCTGCCAACCTATTTAAACGGTGACAGGCTCACAGCAGGTCTCTTGCTTAGGGCAACCATCTGGACGCTCCGTGGGAACCAATGGGCAACGGTTCATCTCAAACGGTGACACCGAAAGCAGCGTAGTCAATGCGCTGGAGGCTGCAGTGACCATCCAGAAAACAAAAAACGACAAGGTATAGACACCTTGTCGTGAGAGCTCAATAGGCTGCCCAAACCATTGCATATCCTGCGGATCTACAAATGCAAACACCAGCATTTCCAAAACACCTGCCACTAAAAAAGCAGGCCATGCAATCCACATCATTCGCTGAGCCAACATTCTGATTCTCCTGAGAAGGAATGAAACCAGTTTAGGGTCGAATGAACCGTGTTGGTTATGGGGTTTTCGCGGGGGTGTTTGGCTTGGCTACATCAGACTTGGGCGTGACCACATGGTTGCGTGCCTGCATAGCGGGGGCCAACTGCATATCTTTTTCTGCTGCCAAGGTTTTATTGATGTCTAAGCCTCGGCGGTAGTAATCGTCAGCCACAACTGGGTCTGGCACACGAATGGCAATCGCCAGCGTGATGAATCCAGCCACGATGACGGCAGCTGGCCCCGCGATGATGAGCCAAACGTGGCCGTATTGCCACCACGCTTTGGTATCAGTTGTGTCTTGTTTCATGACGCATTACCTAGGAACGATGAACACAGATTTCTCGACCACGAACCCATCGGTCCCCAAGGCCTGAACTTCAAACATGATTTTGTGGGAACCGCCCTCGACAGAACCGTAAGGCACATCGGCACGCAACACAATCCAACGCGCTTGGGCAGGGTCCACCATGACTTCGGTATCGGTGGTGATTTTCAAACCTGGCAAACCCTTGACGGACAAACGGTAGGTTTGAACGTTTTCAGCCGCATTCATGATTTGCAAACGGTACACGTTTTCAAGCGTCCCGTACTCCGTGATGCGCGACAAGGTTGAGCGGTCCCGCACCACATCGACCTTAAACGGCGTGCGCAAGCTCAACGACACCAACAGGCCCACCGTCACAGCCACCAAGATCATGGTGTAGATCTGAATACGTGGGCGCATCAGACGCTGCCAAATTTGGGTGGGCGTCCACTTGTTGTCCATCGCATTTTGCGTCGAGTAGCGCACCAAACCACGGGCATAACCCATCTTGTCCATCACTGTGTCGCACACATCAGCGCAAGCACCACAGCCAATGCACTCGTACTGCAAACCGTCGCGTATATCAATACCGGTGGGACACACTTGCACGCACAAGGTGCAGTCTACGCAAGCACCCAAGTTCAAAGCCCCCGCCTCTGCTTTCTTGGAGCGTGGGCCACGTGGCTCACCTCGCTCGGTGTCATACGTGACGATGAGTGTGTCGTTGTCAAACATCGCGCTTTGAAAGCGTGCATAGGGACACATGTATTTGCACACCTGTTCGCGCATGAAACCTGCGTTGCCGTATGTGGCAAAGGCGTAGAAGAACACCCAGAAAATTTCCCACGAACTCATTTGGGTCAAGAAAAACTCCATCGCCAATTCGCGGATGGGCGTGAAATAACCCACAAAGGTAAAGCCAGTCCAGATCGAGAAGAAGATCCAGATGATGTGCTTGTACCATTTCTTCACCAATTTCTCTAACGAAAAATCGGCATCATCCAAGCGCATGCGAGCTGAACGGTCGCCTTCGACCTTGCGTTCAATCCACAGAAAAATTTCGCTGTAAACGGTTTGTGGACAGGCATAGCCACACCACAAACGCCCCGCCACCGCCGTGAACAAAAACAGCGCCAAGGCTGAAATCACCAACAGGCCGGTGAGATAAATAAAGTCTTGTGGATACAAGACCAAACCAAAAATATAAAAACGGCGCGATGCCAAATCAAACAACACCGCTTGGCGCGTGCCCCACTCAAACCAAGGCAAGCCGTAAAACACCAGCTGCGTCAGGACCACCAAAATCCAGCGCCAATACGCAAAGATACCCTCGACAGAGCGAGGGTAGATTTTTTTCGATGCAGCATAAAGCGAGACCATCGCTTCGTCCGCAGAGCCCGAAGGTTCTGGAACGATAGGGATGGTCTTGCGCTGCTTGGAGTCGTCAGCAGAGTTCAAAGCGTTTTACTTCGTAGCAGCAGGTTTATTTGAGAAGCCCCAAACATAGGCGGTCAACACGTGAATTTGTGACTCAGTCAAACGGCCTTCTTGTGCAGGCATTTGGTTGACCTTACCGCCGTTGATCATTGCGGTGATGGCGTCTTCACCCCAACCGTGCAACCAAATCTTGTCGGTCAGGTTAGCAGAGCCCATGGCCTGCATACCTTTGCCGTCAGGACCGTGACATGCAGCACAGGCACCGAACTTGGACTTACCCAAAGCGGCACGCACGGAGTCGTGTGGGCTGCCAGACAAGCTCAACACGTAGTGTGAAACGTTACGAATGTCATCAGGGCTTCCAACGGCTGCCGCCATCGGAGGCATTTGACCAATGCGACCTTTGGTGATGGTTTCTTTGATCTTGTCGGTCGTACCACCGTGCAACCAATCGCTGTCGGTCAAGTTAGGAAAGCCCTTAGAGCCGCGTGCGTCAGAGCCGTGGCACTGTGCACAGTTGTTCATGAACAAACGCTCGCCCACGGCCATGGCTTTGGGGTCTTGCGACAGTTGTTCTGGTGTTTGTGCATTGAACGCAGCATACAAAGGCTCAAGCTCTTGGTTGGCCTTGGCCACTTCAGCTTCATATTGACCTTGAGATGTCCAACCCAACTTACCTGCGTAGCCACCCAAACCTGGGTAAGCAATGAAATACACCGCAGCAAACACCATGGTGATGATGAACAACCACAACCACCAGCGTGGCAATGGGTTGTTCATTTCACGCAAGTCTTCGTCCCACACGTGGCCGGTTGTGCCGTCATCTTCGTGTGCTGACACTTTAACTTTGGCCGAGAACCACAGCAAAAATGCGCAGTACACGATGCCAAAAATGGAGATGGACGACACGAAGATCGACCAAAAATTACTTGTGAAATCACTCATGATTCGATTCCTTTACAAAGGCCTCAGGCCTTAGTCTTGATCGAGGGGCAGCTTGGATGCGGCCTCAAAATCTTCTTTGTTACGTCGAGAAAAAGCCCACACCATGATGCCGATAAACAGGGCAAACGAAATCAACGTGGTCGCGATGCGCAGATCATTGACATCCATGGGGTGTCTCCTTATTTGAGCGCGAGGCCCAGTGATTGGAGGAAAGCAATCACAGCGTCCATCTCGGTTTTACCCGCGACGTCTTCTGAGGCCTTAGCGATTTCTTCATCCGTATAAGGCACGCCCACTGTGCGCAATGCCTTCATGTGTGCAGGCATGGCTGCTGCATCCACCGTGTTCTTCAACAGCCATGGGTACTCAGGCATGTTGGACTCAGGCACCACATCACGTGGGTTGTTCAAGTGAACACGGTGCCATTCGTCGCTGTATTTACCGCCGACGCGAGCCAAGTCTGGACCGGTACGCTTGCTGCCCCATTGGAAGGGGTGGTCATAGACAGACTCACCAGCCACGGAGTAGTGGCCGTAACGCAATGTCTCTGCACGGAAAGGACGGATCATTTGTGAGTGGCAGTTGTAGCAACCTTCACGCACATAGATGTCACGGCCAGCCAACTGCAACGCAGTCAAAGGCTTCACGCCGGTGACTGGTTCAGTGGTGGACTTTTGGAAGAACAAAGGCACGATCTCAACCAAGCCGCCAAAAGCGACAGCGATCAAGATCAACACGATCATCAAAAAGTTATTGGTCTCCACGCTGGCGTGGGAGAAGCCTTTGGAATTGTT
>Ga0228702_1000136_pt1 | contig 64764 bp, 76 predicted proteins | sample McNCre217_Aug_MG_2_FD_178018 | JGI IMG/M metagenome (GOLD analysis project Ga0228702, IMG submission 178018) | Freshwater microbial communities from McNutts Creek, Athens, Georgia, United States - 20-17_Aug_MG | ecosystem: Environmental > Aquatic > Freshwater > Creek | place: USA: Georgia... | reverse complement strand
CGTTTGGTAAAGAAACCAAAGGCAAGGTTCGTTTGCAGATCACTGACCCAGAAGGCAAAGTGTGGGACGAACTCATTCCTAAAGAGAAGAACATCTTGGTCCACGAAGGCCAAGTGGTCAACAAAGGTGAGAGCGTTGTGGACGGCCCAGCCGACCCACAAGACATCTTGCGTTTGCTCGGCATGGAAGAGTTGGCTCGCTACATCGTCGACGAAGTGCAAGACGTTTACCGCTTGCAAGGCGTGAAGATCAACGACAAGCACATTGAAGTGATCGTGCGTCAGATGTTGCGTCGCGTTGTGGTCGAAAGCGTGGGTGATTCCAACTACATCGCTGGCGAACAAGTTGAGCGTTCTGAGATCCTCAACACCAACGAAGCGCTGCAACGTGATGGCAAAGTCCCAGCGACTTTCACCAACTTGTTGTTGGGTATTACCAAAGCGTCCTTGTCGACCGATTCGTTCATCTCTGCGGCTTCTTTCCAAGAAACCACACGTGTGTTGACCGAAGCGGCCATCATGGGCAAGCGCGACGAATTGCGCGGCTTGAAGGAAAACGTCATCGTGGGTCGTTTGATCCCCGCCGGTTCCGGCTTGGCGTATCACAAAGCCCGCAAGGTCAAAGACGCCATGGACGACGCCGAGCGCCGCGCCATTGCTGAAGCCGAGGCTGCTGAACTGGCAGGAGGTTCTTCTGACGAAGAGGCTCAAGCTGATCACGGCGCAGGCGAAGAAGCGTAAAGCGACCCTCTCAACAAAGGCCCGAAAGGGCCTTTGTTGTTTGGGCCCAAGGGTCAACGCACAAGGAGTGCAGCATGCTAGATGCGTGGTGGTTTTGGTTATTCGTCGCCGTGATGGTGTTTTGGAGCGTGGGTGCTTACCGCCGTTTGGTGGGCTTGCGCACGGCGGTGAACAAACAGTTTGCGGTGCTGGAAGAACTCATGCTGCGTTACCAAGCGTTGGTGCAAGAAGCCACCACAGCGGCAGTCACGTCTCCCTCGGGTTGGCAAACTGCGGTATCGCCCGAATTAGGTGCCAGTCATTGGACACGTTTGCAGGTGGCTGCTAATTTGTCGGCGATGGCCTTGGCGCGTATGCAAGAGCATCCTTTGGATCCATCCTCGTCGATTGCGCTGGTGGCCACCAGTCGCGATTTGCAAGATGCGTGGGAAGCGCTCACGCATCCTGATGTCTATTACGTTTCAGTCCCAGCGGAGTTGACGCAACGTTGGGCCGAGTTGGGCATCTCTATTCAGCCTGATCTTCAACGCTTCAACCAAGCCGTGGTGAATTACAACGAAGCGATTGACATGTTTCCCGCAACCTTGATGGCGCGCTTGTTCAAATTCTCACCGGGTCGTGTTTTGGAATGAGTGACCAAGCAACGACTTCTGTGCCGTTGTGGCAACAGCTGCAAGCAGTGGCGCACGCGCTGGCGCAAATCAGGCGAGGTGTCTCTGGGACGGCGACTTTAGAAAATGTGCCATCGACTTTGCGCCCTGGGGTTCAGGCCTTGTTGTTTCAGACGTTGCGGCAACTCGGGCGTGCACAGGCCTTACGTGCGCAGCTGGCCTCGCGTACGCCGGCGCCATTGCCCGATGCCTTGCTTTGCACCGCGCTAGCGCTGGCATGGAACCCAGATCAGGCGCCGTATGAGCCACATACCTTGGTGAACCAAGCGGTAGAGGCTGCGAAGAAAAGTCGCCACTTGCGCATGCAAGCGAATTTTCTGAATGCGTGTTTGCGTCGTTTTTTGCGCGAACGTGACGACTTAGTTGCGGTGACAGACCAAGATGTGCAAGCCCAATGGAACCATCCTGCGTGGTGGGTGAAGCGGTTGCAGCGCGATCATCCAGCGCATTGGCAAGACATATTGCGCGCCAATAACCAAGCCGCACCGATGACTTGGCGTGTCAACACCTCACGCATCACCCGCACTGAGTTGCAGGCTCAATGGGCTAGCCAAGGCCTTGCCTCTATACCAGTGGGGGCGCAGGGCTTGGTGCTGACGCAAGCCCACAGTGTGCGCGACATTCCGGGCTTTGCGGAGGGCTTGTGCTCTGTGCAAGACGCCGCGGCGCAATGTGCGGCGCAAATTTTGTTGACAGATGTTGTTGCGCCGGCGATGCGTGGTTTGCGCATCTTGGACGCCTGTGCGGCGCCCGGTGGCAAAACTGCACATTTGTTGGAGTTGCTGGATGAGGCGTCTGAAGTCACCGCGCTGGATATTGATCCGCAGCGCTGCGAACGCATCGGACAAAACTTGCAACGCATTGGGCGCAATGCCAAGGTGGTGGCTGCCGATGCGGCGCTCACGCAGACTTGGTGGGATGGTCAGCCCTTTGATGCCATCTTGCTTGATGCCCCCTGCACGGCCTCTGGCATCGTGCGGCGACATCCAGATGTGCGCTGGTTGCGACGTGAAGCCGACATTGATCAGCTCGCCCGCATTCAAAAAAACCTGCTCAAACAGCTCTGGCCATTGGTGAAGCCCGGGGGACGATTGCTGTATTGCACATGCTCTGTCTTCAAGGCGGAAGGTGAGATGCAGGTCAAAACGTTTGTTGAACACAACACCAATGCCCGTTTAATGCCGTCTCTGGGACATTTAAGGCCCCAAAGTGCCGCAACAGCCGCCTCGCTCACCGACAATCTGGCTGGTGACCACGATGGCTTTTACTACGCACTGCTGGAAAAAATTTCTGCGCCTTGAGTCGCTCTTGTTGAGCGGCTTTTTGCGCATCAAGCCCCTGTGCGTGCAGCTGATGGCCATGATGGTGTTGCTGGGCCCTGCTGGGGCCTATGCGGAAACATCGGTTGAGTTGCAAGCCTTGAGGCTTGAGCGACAAGACGGTGCCTTGACCATGAGTGCCAATTGGCGGTTCGACTTGCCCTCGGCCCTCGAAGAGGCCTTGCTCAAAGGCATCACGCTGTACTTCGTGACCGACATCGAAATTAGCCAAGAGCGTTGGTATGTTTACAACCAACGCATCGCACAGGCTGAGCGTCATGTGCGTTTGTTCTATCAACCCCTTACGCGTCGCTGGCGTGTCAACATTTCACCGCAACCCTTCAGTGTCAGTGGTTTGGGCATGAGTCTTGGGCAAAGTTATGACACGGCCGACGAGGCGATGGTGGCCGTTCGTCGCATCGTGCAGTGGCGCATCGCCAATGCGACCGACTACAACCCAGATGCCAAGCAAACGATCAGCATCAATTTCAAACTCGACTTGAAACAACTGCCACGCCCTCTGCAAATTGGCGCCGCAGGACAAAGCGATTGGAATATTGGCTTTAATCGAACGCAGCGTTTGGAGTTGACCCCATGATTGAGCTCGCGGAAAAGCGCACGCGCCTTTCTGGCTTTCAGTTGCGGTGGTTGCTGGTCATCAGCGCAGCGGTGGTGTTGGGCTTGGGCTTGGTGCTGCTGTTCTTGCTCACGCAAGCCGCTGATAACCGCGAACTTTACGAACAAAACTACCGCCAACTGTTTGCTTTGAATGTGGTCGTGGCCACGTTGTTGATGGGTGTGATTGCCTGGCTTTCCATGCGCTTGCTGATGCGCTTGCGGCAAGGCAAGTTTGGTAGTCGTCTGTTGCTCAAGATTGCGGCCACATTTGCGCTGGTTGGTTTTGTGCCGGGTTTGTTGATTTACAGCGTCTCCTACCAGTTCGTTTCTCGCTCTATCGAAAGCTGGTTTGATGTGAAGGTTGAAGGGGCGTTGGACGCTGGCCTTAGCCTTGGGCGCACCACGTTAGACACGTTGGCCAATGACTTGGGGCAGAAAACGCGTGCGGCGAGTTCGCAAATCAATGATTTGCCCGATGCCTCGGTCGGTATCGCCTTAGAGCGCATGAAAGATCAACTCGGCGCAGACGATGTAATTTTGTGGAGCACCTCTGGTCAAGCTATTTCGAGCGTGGGCGAATCGCGCTACAAGATCAATCCAGATCGCCCCACGCCATCCCAGCTTCGACTCGTCAAGACACAAAGCGTCGTGACGGCCATTGATGGGCTGGATGAGGCTGAGTTGCAAGGCACTGCCAAGGCGCGAATTCGTGCGCTGGTTTTGGTGTCTCCGTCGGGCCTCGGCTTGTTGATGGAGCCGCGCGTGCTGCAAGTGACCAAAGCCATCCCGCCGACATTGGTGAGCAATGCGTTGGCGGTGGAGGTCGCCTATCGCGAATACCAAGAGCGCGCGCTGGGACGCGACGGCCTGCGAAGCATGTACATCGGTACCTTGACCTTGAGCTTGTTTCTGGCCGTGTTTGGCGCGGTGTTGTTGGCGGTCTTGTTGGGCAATCAGCTCGCGCGTCCCTTGCTCATGTTGGCCGAGGGTGTGCGTGATGTGGCGGCGGGCGACTTGAGCCCCAAGCCTGCATTGCAAGGCCGCGATGAACTGGGTGGCCTCACGCGATCATTTGCGCTGATGACACAGCAGTTGGCCGATGCCCGTTCCGCAGTGGATCGAAGCATGTTGCAGGTGCACACCTCGCGCGCCAACTTGCAAACCATTTTGGATAACCTCACCGCGGGTGTCATTGTGTTGACCGAAGCGGGACGGATTAAATCATCCAACCCTGGCGCAACTCGAATCCTTCGCGTGCCACTGGCCGCATGGGAGGGGCGTGCGCTCAGCGACATTGAGGGTTTGGTGGAGTTCGCCGAACACGTGCGGCGCGAGTTCGATGGGTTTTTAGGCGAGCGCAACCAGCATGGCTTGGACCATTGGCAGCAATCGTTTGAATTGCATGCCACGGCGATCAGCCCAGCGGTGCAGTTGACGGATGACAAGCAACAGCACATCACCTTACTTGCCCGTGGCGCTGTGTTGCCAAACAATGGACGCTTGTTGGTGTTTGACGATATTTCCGAAATTGTTTCAGCTCAGCGTGCCCAAGCTTGGGGTGAGGTGGCGCGTCGCTTGGCTCATGAGATCAAAAATCCACTCACCCCGATTCAGCTGTCAGCCGAACGGTTGGAGATGAAACTCACGGGCAAGCTGCAAGAGCCAGAGCAATTGATTTTGAATAAATCGGTCAAGACCATCGTCGATCAAGTGGATGCGATGAAACGTTTGGTCAATGAGTTTCGCGATTACGCGCGCTTGCCTGTGGCGGAACTCAAGCCACTTGATCTCAATGCCTTGGTGCAAGACGTGATGCAACTCTATGGCGCTGAGAACGCGGCTGTCCCCGTGTTCGCGCAATTAGATGCCGCGTGCCCCATCATCATGGGTGATGCGCAGCAGCTGCGCCAAGTGGTGCACAACCTATTGCAAAACGCCCAAGATGCTACCGAGGGACAAGCCCATCCCATGGTGTCGATTGCCACGCAATGGGTGTCTACTGCAGGGCGTGTGCGCTTGGTGGTGCGTGACAACGGGCCAGGCTTTCCACCCAAAATTTTGAATCGTGCTTTTGAGCCGTATGTCACCACCAAATCGCGTGGAACAGGTCTGGGATTGGCGGTGGTGAAGAAGATTGCCGACGAGCATTCGGCACGGATTGACTTGAAAAATCGTGGATTACAGGGGCGGGTGATTGGGGCGCAAGTGTCGTTATCATTCCAAGTTGCAGAATCGCAACAAAACCAACTCATTTAATTCAGCGAGACAAGTTAGAACCATGGCGAATATTTTGGTAGTCGATGACGAATTGGGTATTCGGGACCTTCTGTTTGAGATCCTCAATGACGAAGGCCATGCCGTTGAAGTGGCTGAAAACGCAGCCCAAGCCCGCTTGGCGCGTCAAGCGGCTCGCCCAGATTTGGTTTTGCTCGACATCTGGATGCCCGATACCGATGGCGTCACCTTGCTCAAAGAATGGGCGGGTGCGGGCTTGTTGAACATGCCTGTGATCATGATGAGTGGCCACGCCACCATTGACACCGCCGTAGAAGCCACACGCATTGGTGCACAAGCGTTTCTTGAAAAACCCATCACCCTGCAAAAGTTGCTCAAAGCGGTTGAGCAAGGTTTGGTCCGTAAGCCCGCTGTGGCACCTGTGGTCAAAGGTGTGGTTGCCCCAGTGAGTAAAGAAGTGGTTGCTGCGCCTCAAGCGGTGGTGTTGCCACCGACACATCAAAGCTTCGACTTGGAGCAACCTTTGCGAGAGGCCCGCGACGCATTTGAACGTGCTTACTTTGAATACCACTTGGCGCAAGAGCAAGGCTCTATGACGCGCGTGGCAGATAAAACAGGGTTAGAGCGCACGCACTTGTATCGCAAGCTCAAGCAGCTGGGCGTTGACCTGTCTAAAACCAAGCGCCAGGCTTAATCGCTACTTGTAGCTTTTTCGCGCGCATAAGCAATGAGGCCTGTGTGCGCCGCCAGCCAACGCAAACCCAATGCCCCGACGATGGCGCCATTGATATCACCGATCATCATGTAGACCAGTTGGTGGGGTGAGGTGAGTTGGCTGTGATCAAGCTGCAGCCACAGTAGGTGATGCAGCAACGGATTCAGTACGGCGTTGAGCAGCGCCAATTGCAACAAATCGCTCAAGCGTGTGAGTGAAAGCTGGCGTTGCTGAAATATTTGCATGCACCACACAGCCAGTGCCGCGCTGCCTGCCGAAATGGCGGTGTTCAACACGCTGAGTAGCACGCTGTCTTGCATCCAAAAGAACAGCAAGGCGCCGCCTATCGCAGTTCCGACCGTGCCCCAAAGCATGCCTAGCACCAGCACATTCATGAGGCGCAAAAAACTTGGTAAATACAAAAAGCTGATGTGTTCGGTCAACTCTAAGGACTGGAGCGCCCAGCCGTTGAGGATGTGAACGGCACAAAACACAAAACCAGCGACCAAGACCAGCGCCAAAATGAGGCCATGCGGCAAGCGCTGATCTTCTTGTGGCGGGGGATTGGAGGTGTCCATCATGCTTTGGATTGTAGGAGCGGGCTCTTTTTTTGAGGTTGAGGTTCCCGCGCTCTTAAAAGCCGTGATGTCGGTGCTACAATAGCCGTCTCGGCCCGGTAGCTCAGTTGGTAGAGCAGCGGATTGAAAATCCGCGTGTCGGCAGTTCGATTCTGCCCCAGGCCACCATTATTAAAGGGCGACTGTTCTCAGTCGCCCTTTCCTTTTCCGGCGTTCCCCCGCGCCACGCGGGGTGCGAGACCGATCTGCGTGTGCTGGGCAGTCTACAACGCGGTCACCATTTTTGGCCGAGTCGCGCCATTTCGATTCCCTTCTGTTCTCTGTTCTCAAAAAACAGGGCTGAACCTTGCCTGAGTTGGCACACGCAGAACCACATTCCCGTCAACAACTTGTACGTGTGTTGGATGATGAGGTTCGCAAAGGCAACTGGATAAGCACGGACCTTAAATGCTCCGTGACCTATCGATGTATCTAGATTTGGCTGCGGAACTGGTCTTTGGTCCACTCGGCTAGCAGCACACTTGAACGGAAGAATACGCTTGCGAACAATAAAACAGCGGCCAGCGGGATCTTCTCAATCCGGAATAGGTGTGTCCGAAAGGTCGCGGACTCAACGATTTTCCCATGAGCGAGATTGCCAGCCATGCGAGCCTTGATTGCGTCCCCGTCATACACGTTAATTGCCAGATCCAAGTGGTTCAACACTGCGTCGCGTACATGGCTTCCTGATGCTGCGTCGCTGTCCAGATGAATGCAGCGGCCAATCAGCAGACCGTCAGAAACTTCTTCAGTGAGTTCCTCTAGCATCATCGAAAGATTGCCATCCCTGCGCTTTGCAACCACATCAAGACGACGAAGACCCATCACACGATATTCCCAGAATGGACGTATGTCATTCGGCGTCAACGGGTCATCCTCTAGGAGGTAGGAGCACCCCTCCTTCTGATTGTCCCGAATGGCTAGGTTCTGCCACCAATGCGGATTGGCTGGAATTAGCGTGGCCTCCTGCAGTCTCATGCGCGGACAAGTCCCATAGGTCTTGTATGGATCAAGGCGTACGAACAATCGGCTTGTCGGGAATGTTTGCAATGACAGGGCAACGATCCGTGGATCCAGGTAAGAATCAAGTTCGTAAAATCGCCCCATGCGCTCAAAAATTTCAGAGTTCTGCTGAGACTTTAAAGATGCCGCATCGACTAATTCCAGTCGACCTTCACCTTTGCTGTCAAGTCGCGTTCGTACCTGTTCGAGCAGATCGGAGCCATGAAAAATCGGCTGATCTGCAGCGTAAGTTTGGAAGCGGCGCTGAAGAGAGATGCGCCGCAATTTGTGCTGAATGTCGAAAAGCAGGAGGAAAAGCGCCATGCGATCGTCTTCTTTTTTGCCGACGAAATGGCCAATTTCTAGATATGGTGCCGCCCGTATCCGATCCTCGGGTGACAGCGTTGCCACCCGGCATTTGAGTGCTTCGAGCAAGGCAGGTGATGACCTTGCAAGTTCCGCCTCCAACAACTCCTGCGATGAATTGCCAAGGGTGGCCCAGGATTCCGCTTCGCGGTCTACGTATTCGAAATAACTTTCCAGATTCATCGTGAGCATTGCCAGAAACTAAATTTGCAGGCTCAACACTACACGGAATTCTTGAAAAACACTTTTATCTATTCAACTTGGCGAGATGCCACAAAGCCAAACAGAGTTCGTTGCTCTCCCCAATCAAGCGGCACCTCCGCCTGCCGACCACGGAGCGCGTGCAGGTTCAGATGACGTGGCTGCCGCCCGTCCAGGACCGCCCGGATGATGTCAGGTGCCAGACGCGTCATCCTGAGGACTTCGCTGACCCAACCTGGCTCAAGCTTGAAGCGGCGTGCCAGTTCTGTTGCGTTGGACACCTCGCCGGTGTCGATCATTTTCTGCCAGTAGAAGGCCTTGCCGATGGTGCGGATCAAGGGCAGATCGAATGTGGAAGGCGTTCTGACAAACGACGTACCGATTGGTGGCACGATCAACTTGCTGGAATGGCGGCGCTTGATCGCCAGCGGTACGAACGTCACCGACCGACCGCCAAGTTCGAAATCCCTTGGCTTCCCCGATGGGGTGACCACGACACGGCGTGCCGCTGGCGTTTCTCGCGTGGGCTTTTCGATGGTACTCATCACACAGTCTCCTCGTCGGCCGGTGCGCGTTGCTCGGCCACGAATTGGTGGCGCTCGAGTTCCCGGCAGAACCGCTGCCAACTGTCGTCCTGCCAAATGATGTCCAGCCCATCCTCGTGCAGTTGGACCCGATCAATGAGCAATCGCATGATTCGGTTCTGCTCGATGGGAAATAGGTTCTCCCACACTTCGCTCATCTGACGCATGGCCACCAGCACGGTCGGCTCGTCCATTTCCTGCCGCTCCCGCAGAGCCATGCCGGCCTGCCAGACGCCAATGATCATCTCGGGTTCCTGCAATGCCTTATGCACCTGCGCCAGTACGGCTGTTTCGATTTCCAAGGCTGGCAGCGGACCGATGTTCGGCCGTGTGGGATCGTAGGTAGCACCTGCCGAATGCCGCTTTTCCAAGTAAGGCACGTAGTAGCGATACCGCTTCCCGTTTTTCTTCTGGGTGTACGTCGGCAGCATCCGCTGACCATCCGGCGCGTACAGGAGGCCGGTCAGCAAGGCAGGTTCCTTTTTGTACCGGGTGCGTGGCCCCTGCTTGCGGCCATCCACAAATGCGTGCACAGCCGTCCATAACTCCGTGGAAACGATGGGCTCGTGCTGGCCAGGGAAGGATTGGCCCTTGTGAGTTATCTCCCCGAGGTAGAGGCGGTTGCGCAGCATGGTGAAGATGCACTGCTGATCGATGATCTTGCCTTCGTGGCGCCGGCCATTTTGGGCCACCCATACCTTTGTGGTGTGCCCCTCGATCTGCAACTCACGAACCAGTTGCGCAGCAGAACCTGTTTCGGCATACCGCGCAAAAATGTCCCTGACCAACGCGGCTTCCGGTTCATTGACCACAAGTTTGCGGTCCCGGACGTCGTAGCCCAGCGGGGGCGTGCCCCCCATCCACATGCCTTTGGCTTTGCTGGCCGAAATCTTGTCGCGGATCCGTTCGCCGGTGACCTCGCGTTCAAACTGGGCAAATGACAGAAGTATGTTGAGTGTCAATCGGCCCATGCTGGTCGTCGTATTGAACTGCTGGGTCACCGAAACAAAAGTGACGCCGTGCTCATCGAACAGATCCACAATTTTGGCGAAGTCTGACAGGGACCGGGACAACCGATCTATTTTGTAGACCACCACCACATCGATACGCCCATCCTCAACGTCCGCCAATAAGCGTTTCAACGCCGGTCGGTTGGTATTGCCGCCGGAGAACCCTCCGTCGTCGTATCCATCATCGATCGCAATCCACCCTTCGTGGCGCTGACTGCTGATGAATGCCAGTGCCGAGTCGCGCTGGGCTTCCAGACTGTTGTACTCCTGGTCCAGCCCCTCGTCTGTGGACTTACGGGTGTAAATGGCGCAGCGCTTTTTCGGCGTCAGTGCCGGCGAACGTGTTGCTGGCGTTTTCATACCTGGGCCGCCTTTCGTTCACGACTGGACGGCTTCAAGCCGAAAAACACAGGGCCGGAATACACCGTCCCGGTGATTTCGCGTGCCACTCTTGACAGGCTTTTGAATGGACGGCCGTTCAAGTCAAACCGGCCGTCGTCCATTACCTTGACCCGATAAGTGATGCCGTCGTATTCACGCACCAGGGTCGTACCAGGAGACAGTTCGCTCTCAGCTCGCCGCTTGTGGTTTGGTACCTCGCCGGTTTCGCCGATTTTTTCGAGCTTAGTCCGGACGTGACCGGGCAGTCCGCCGAAAGTGCGCTCTTGCAGTTTGTAGGCGATTCGGCTTTCCAGATAGGTGCGATGGTGGTGACCGGGGCGGCGGTCAAAGAGCTCGTCCCACAAAGCCCAGATGCTTTCCATGGAGAGATTGGGTAACTGCGTTATTTGCGCGATGGTGCTACTTGCTTGCGTCGTCATTCTCGAACTCCTTCTGTGTAAGACGGGTTCGCATTCACGCTCTGCTCGGCATTAAAGCCAAGACAAACTTCGCTGGAGTGGCTAATAGGCGACAAGTCCCCCGCCAATGCGCTGTTCTGGCGCGCTCGTAAGATACCTGCTGCGAGAAGTTCAGCGATTTCCCGATGTGGCTGCCGGGGCTGAATTTCACGCGTCAGGCGATGCGGGGGTAAGGGTAATTCGACATTTGACATGGGTGGCGCTCCAGATGGAAAACTGCCATCCATGCTATGGGCCGAACCCTGTCGGAGTAACTCGTTTTAGAGGAGTGACGCGGCCATGCGCACCTTCACATGGGATTTGCCATTTCAGGCCTGAAAGAAACGCATCACCTTGTTGAACTCGATCGAGTCGCCGCCGAAGATTTCACGTAGAGACCGGCGAGATGCACCGATCAGTCCGCGCTCGAACGTTGCCTCAAGATCCGTCCCCACACGAATGGCGGCTTGGTGAGTTGGATTGACTCTCCTTGCCAGATCACCGCCTTCAGGCGCGATGATGAACATTTGCGTTCCACGTTCATTGACTGAACGCATGATGACTTCGTTGATATGCGTGTCCCGGAAGCCATAGCCAATGACCATCAACCGAGTGCCTCCCCGGTATAGGCGTTCTTCGAATTGCTGGTGGTACCAGCTCAGCACAGGCGAGAACTGAATATCCCGGATCTTGTTGCCTCCCATAATGAGCATTGGCGCGCCGTGAATCTCTTGCCAGTTCGATGAACCGTGTAGCTTGAAGTAGGGCTGGTAGCGTGAGTCCAGTGAAAATTCGGCGGGAGGTGCTGGCGACCATATTCTTTGCGCCCATGAATTCGGATTGGTCGACGCCGCGTTGTGACCAGGTCTCATGCCAGGCATCTCTGCGCCACCCCATCGACCCGACGAGGTGAGGGAGATGTCCCGGTCGATGTAATAGTGCTCGACCAGAAGGTCTTGATTGAGCGTGAAGATCGCGTCAAATCGAGTCAGGAACGTGCCGACCATACGTTCCCTGGCTTGCTGAAACTCGAAGTCTACGTGGTCAAAATAGCCCTTGTTCATGTCGTCGAACATTCGGGTCACTGCACTTTGCAGATCTTGGAAGTGCGCGGTATTAGCTGCCGGATCACGAATGAAATCTGTCTGGACTACCGCAAGTGCGTTCTCAAAACCACCAGTTGGCTGGCATTGCCATAGCAATTTCTGAAGATGCGGATTGCGGAAAACTTCAGGGCAACCAAGTAAGTATTCAAACGCCTCAGAGGCCAGCCAACCGCCCCAGTTGCGGCTGAATCCCGCGCCAAGTAAAAGAATGTTTTGCATGCTGGCCTTGGGTTGCTTGTTTGCGGAAGAGGCCTAATTACCGAACGGGCAACTGCCCGTTGTCGACAAAGCGATCAAACGTGTCTCGCGTTTCTTCGTCGTCCCAATCACTGCGTTGGAACGAGCGCGGCGGAGCCGATTCCAGCATCAGCAATGACAGAACCCGATTGCCGTCGGTGTAGGTGTGTTTGAGTTCCCGCAAGCGTATGTCACCGCCTTCGCTTGTGCACCATGCACTGGCAGGCATGTCCACACCATCCCATTCCTGCGCGATTTCGTCATCTGCGGCCAGCGTGCCAACGAATGGCTCCTGAGGATCTTCCGTTTTTCGCAGCCGTACGCGCGTGCGCCTCGCCTCACCACTGGGCCATTGGTACTTCAAAAATCCGTTGTCCCAGTAAACCAGGACGGCGCGCTGTTCGGTGTATTTGACCAAGCGGATGCACATCGCCTCGAGCGAGACGCCGAACTCCTTGGCCAGATCGCCGAGCAGATGGATGTCGATGCGTTTGCCATCGATACGATCCCGCAGCATATTGCCGGGCATCAGCAGATTGCTGGCGAAGTCGTCGGCCTCGCGCTCGATTGCTTTGAGCGTGTCGATGCCGGTGTACACGCTCTCCTTGTCACAGTTGAACGTCGCCTGCATCGCGCGGTGCAGAACAAAATGCCCCAGTTCGTGGGCCACGGTAAACCGCTTGCGTTCGGCGCGGGCCTTTGGGTTTACGAAAATCCCCCACTCCGAATGATTCTCTGGATTGCGCACCAGCGCGCCCTCGCTGGAATTCCATGTCAGATGGGCCGGTTCTTTGATTGATGCGCCTCGCCCAAAGGGGGTGTCTGGCAGCATCTGCCTGACCAGGTCCAGATCAATGGGCAAGGTGAGGCTGCCTATGGCATCCAGCCAGGTCAGTATCTTGGCGGCAGCCTTGAAACTATTCAGCGGCGCCGTGTCGCTCAAGCGCCCTCCGCGTCGGAGCCCTTGTTGCCAAACATCAGCTTCATGGCGTCCCGGTAGCGTTTCTTTTCTTCTTCACTCATCCCGGCATATTCCCGGAAAAAAGCGACATCAGCGCCGCTGGCCTCCTTGACCTCACCGATGGGCTCGCCCAGCAGATCCTCTACCGTGACGCCGAGCAACTTGCCGATGGCGTTCAGGCGCTCGGCAGTGGGGCGCTGACCCTCGCGCATTTCCAGTTCCCAGACGTAACCCTTGCTGCAGCCAACGGCGTCTGCCACTTGCTGGAGCGTGAGGCCCTTGGCTTCACGAAATTGCCGTAACCGTATTCCGAAAGGACTTGGCATTTGCGTAATCACCCTAGAAATAGCAAAAAAGTATAGCAGAAAGAGCCAGTTCAATGAACAAGTGCCATTTTGATTGACAAGCGGGTATGTGCGCGTACAATCGGTCTTGTATCGTTCTACATGACTTTTAGCGATACGTGGCCTATTTTGTGTAACCAGTCGCCGACGGCAGCACCGCAAGGTTCCCGGTCTTCAGTCCAACGACGACATCCTGAAAGGACCGAGTATGAAACTTACCTACGCTGACGCGCTGCTCAACCTGCCAGTCGACGCGACGCTGCGCACTTACCTCCACAACCAGGGCATGGTGTTCCCGCCAGACTTTGACTGGTCGGATGACCCGGCCACCTCAAACCGGCTGATCGAGACGATTCAGACCTACCCCGACAGTGGAGTACGAGACAAGGTTGTCGCCGGATTGCATGTAAGCACGCAACTCGCGCACCCCCGTGGCAAGCAGGCGATGTTTCAGGCCACCACGGCGAACAGCGCCGCCCTGGTCAGTTTGATCGGCTGCCAGAGCGACATCCACCGGGCATTTTGGCTGTTCGTCCATCACATGGACCTGTTTGAGCAAGCGGCGGAGATGGAGTACGTCGATAGCCATACCCAGCACGCTCAACAGCATGACCTTGGAATCAAGGTCCCTGTGCGCCGTGACCCGGCATCCATGGCAGCGTTCGGCGATGCCATCAAAGTGTTCTACCAAAAAGAACTTGGCTGTGGCGAGGTCTGTGTCGCGCACCTGCTGGACCGTGCTCAGGGCACGCAACTCGTGACGGTGCACGCCAAGGACCTGGCCATGATGCGACTGGAGTTTGACGGCACCACACTGCAGCGTCGAGTCGGCAGCCCGAATATTCACATGACTCTGGAGTACTCGGACGCCACCGGCGTGGTCCGTACGTTGATTCGCGGTGGGGCGAAATACCATGAGATGCTGGCCCAGGCGTTCGCACTGCATCTGCTGGGTGTGGATGTGGCGGCGCAGCGGATCAAGCCGCCAACGCTGGACCTGTCGACCTTGAAGTTGGGTTTTCAGGTGCCGCAGGCGGCAGCCGACGGTTTTGTGTCGCTGCAGGTCAAGTCGATCACGTTGATGAGCCCGGACACCCACCTCAAGGCCGAGTTCACGGCAATGGCCAGCAGTGAGCATGATTGCGTCACGGAATTGATTGCCGAAAGATTCGAGCACGACAACCCGCTGGCGCGGCACTGGCTGGTGACTGCAGCCACCATCAACCTCTACTACGCGCCACCCCCAGGCAAACAGCGCAGCCCCGTCGTGACCGTTGAAGTGACACGTCGTGGTCGCCTGAATCTGCACAAGTTTGACGAAAAACTGCGCGCTCAGTTGGAGGGCTATCTGGTGCAGATCGGCATCCTGCAAGAAAAGCAGACCTTGTCGGCACAGACGGATATGGCCGGGGCACGCCCGGATCTGGTGGATGAGCGCGCAATTGAGCAAAGCCAATAACGCGACAACCTGGGCGCTTGCGTGTCGGCTCTTTGGCAACGAGGGGCCGATACTCGAGTCCGCACTATCTGATAACGAGCGCGATGCTCTGGCCGTGCTGGATGAAAACCGCGCGGTGAAAAAGCACCCATTGGACCTCAGGTATGTGCTGTGCCCTTACTGCCAGTTGCACCGTGGGCAGGTCGTTCAATCCGCGACCGGTCTCGCTTGCCAGTGCCCCGACTGCGGGTCCGTGGCGGTGGATGCCGTTGATCGGCAAGCGTGGTTGTTCGATCCTGATTGGCTGGTTCGCAAACTGCGCGGCGCGCTGAACATTCCCGCCCAGCAGGGCACTGTGTCGGTGGTCGCTGGCATGTGGCGATTGGGGACCCACCAGCGTCGCCCCGTCATCTTGGCGCGCAGTCTGGATCTGCCGCTGCAGCACCCGTCGTTGATTGCACGAACACGCGGCACAGCGGTGCCATGGTTGATCACTCCGAAGCCGATGCGGGATATTGAGCATGATCCACTTGCTGGCGCAGCTGTCTGGCTACCGCTGGAGGAGCGATTCACCTTGTATGGAGGCAAGCTCAGTTATACGGAACCAGGGGCAGAGTCGAATCCCGACGTACCGGACGATACGACAGAGGCAGTGAACGGTCCGTTTTCTGCCGATTTTCGCTGGGTGCATCTGTCCGGCGCGACGATGCCGATCGCATTGTCTTCAGCTCAGGCAGCGGTGTTCAGTGCATTCTGGCATTTCGCGGGTCAGGAGCAGGAAGCCCACAACGTGATGGGGCGCGCGAAGTTGAAGAGCGACAAACCCATCGACGTATTCAAGGTGAAAGCCGAGAACAAGGGCAACCCAAAATACGAAGATCCACTGCGCGCGTACCAGGCATTGGTCATCGCCAATCAGCGCGCAGGCACCTATGTGATGCCTTGTGCCGCACCAGTGAAATCCTGATTTAACGAAACCTCCCTCACAAAACGGCGGGCCATTGCGGCTCGCCGTTTTCATTTCTACGGTCACTGGCGAACCCGAACTACCAGGCCAGTTCGCCAGCCGGTTCCTTAACAGTTCGCCACCCAAATTTTTCAATAGCAGCGTTGTTCCTCACCTAACTGAAAGGGGTATCAATGCTGCAATCAACATCAGCAAATCGCGGTCCATCAGCCACTCTGGCGATGTCCGCGCCGGTGGCACCGCACGAGCGGCGCGTGCTCTCTGAAAACGAACTCGCCCAGCGCTGGGGCGTGAGCCCGAAGACGTTGCAACGCTGGCGCTCTGAAGGACGTGGTCCGCACTATCTGAAGCTTTCCAAGCGAGTGACCTATCCGCTGGAAGTGGTGACCGATTACGAGCACAGCGCGCTGCACGTCTCGACGTCCGAACGTGCGGTCAAGTGAGGGAGATGGCCATGACTGACCTGACCATTTTCCCCGCCGACATTGCCGAAATGTCTGCAAGCCAACTGGCGGCGCTGTCCCCTGCCCAAAAGCAGGAAATCAACCGCAATCTCGATGCCGCCATTGATTGGCTCAAGAAGGCGCGCATCAAGTTCGATGCCGCTTTGGAGCAGTCCTATGGCGAGCAGGCGCGCGCAGCTCGCATCGAGGCCGGCAAGGATTTCGGTGCCGTCCATTTCACCGACGGTCCGCTGCGGATCACCGTCGATGTCCCCAAACGCGTGACGTGGGATCAAGCCGCACTGGCCGATTTCGCACAACGCATCGTTGCCGCCGGCGACAAGGTTGGCGACTTCATCGACATCGATTACTCGATTTCTGAGTCCCGCTTCAACGCCTGGCCCACGACCTTGAAGGAAACCTTCGTCAAGGCTCGCACCGTCAAACCCGGCAAAACCTCTTACCGCCTTGCACTTGTACAGGAGAACCTCGCATGAAAACCCCAACCCTGCATCAAACCCTTCAGGCCAAGCTCGGCGGCTACGTCGGCGAGCACCTCGGCACAAGCATCAGCTATGAGGATCGCTACGGCAACACGGTCGAGAAGCCGCTCCTGGACGCCACTCTCGACGAAGTCGCGTTCGCGATCCAGTCCCTGAGCCGCGAAAGCTCGGCGATTCATCGCCGCCGCAATGCCCTCGAAGCGCTTTACACGCTGGCGCGTGAGCACACCTACCCGGGCGCCGAAACGGTTGGCGATATCGCCGTGGGGGTGACGAAATGAATCAACTCGTCGCATTCAATTTTGAGTCCAGCAATGTACGCGTGTGCATGGGTGAGAACGGCGAACCGATGTTTGTCGCAGCCGACGTACTGTCTACCCTGAGCCTTGATCGCAAAGCGCTGGAGCGCCTTGACGATGACGAAAAGGGGGTGAATTCAATTCACACCCCTGGCGGCCCGCAGGACATGACCGTGGTGAATGAGTCCGGCCTGTTCAATCTGGTGCTGGGCAGCCGCAAGCCCGAAGCCAAGCGCTTCAAACGCTGGGTCACTCACGAAGTGCTGCCCGCTATCCGAAAGACCGGGTCATATGCGTCAGCCGGATTGGTCGCCGCATTGCCATCGCCAACACAGGATCGCGTCAACGCCATTCTTTCTATCGGCGAGGCTATTGCCCGAGTCCCTGGCGTGAAGCCAGGCATCGCCATGGCGGCCACGCTGACCGTGATCCATGAAAACACCGGTCTGGCCGTCGACTCCCTGCGCAAGGTTCTGCCGGCTGCCAACGAACCAATCTGCAGTTTGAATCCAACTCAGGTCGGTGAACGCGTCGGCATGTCCGCACGTGCGGTCAACACGCGGCTGCAGTCCTTGGGCTTTCAGTTCAAGAACGACCGCGACGAATGGGAACTGACCGACGCTGGTCAGCAATGGGCTGAGGCCCTGCCGTTCTCGCGCAACGGCCACTCCGGTTACCAGATCCTCTGGAATCCGGCAGTGGTTGTGCAGATTCGTGAGGTGGCGTAATGGCACTCCCAATCATCTCTGCCGAAGATCGGCTGAAAGAACGTCACAGCGCCAAAGTCGGACTGGTTGGTGTCCCGGGCGTGGGTAAAACCACGCAGCTCAAAACGCTGCCGCCTGAGACCACCCTGTTTGTGGATCTGGAAGCTGGCGACCTGTCGGTGCGTGACTGGCCTGGTGACACGGTGCGTCCGCGCACCTGGCCAGAATTTCGCGACCTGGTGGTTTTTCTTGCCGGCCCCATGCCCACGGCCAGCGCCGATCAGGCCTTCTCGCAGGCTCACTTTGAGCACGTCTGCACCAAGTTTGGCGAGCCAGCGCAACTGGCCAAGTACGACACCTACTTCGTCGACAGCCTGACCGTGCTCTCGCGCTTGTGCTTTGCCTGGTGCAAGACTCAGCCGCAGGCCATGAGCGAAAAGACCGGCAAGCCGGACAACAGGGGTGCATATGGACTCTTGGGCCAGGAAATGATCACGGCGCTCACGCACCTGCAGCATGTCCGTGACAAGCACGTCATCTACGTCGCGATCTTGGAAGAGAAAACCGACGACTTCAACCGCCGCTACTACCAGCTGCAACTGGAAGGCAGTAAGACCGCACTGGAATTGCCCGGCGTGCTGGACGAGGTCGTCGTGCTCTCAGTTCTGAAGGCCGACGACGGTAGCAGCTACCGGGGCTTCGTCACCCGTGCGGACAACCCGTTTGGCTTCCCCGCAAAGGATCGCAGCGGCCGCTTGGAAGCCATCGAAGAGCCCCACCTCGGAAAACTTATCGCCAAGTGCCTCGGCCAGACCGCCCCGGCATCGGCCTCATCAAATTAAAGGAAATGCCATGAACGCCAATACCTCCAGCAACTGGAACGATTTCAACGACGCCGAAGCCCAGCACGGCGCATTCGACCTGATCCCCAAGGGCACCATCGTGCCGCTGCGCATGACCATCAAACCCGGTGGCCATGATGACCACAGCCAGGGTTGGACAGGTGGTTACGCCACCGAGTCCTTTGACACAGGGGCGGTTTATCTCGCTTGCGAATTCGTCGTCACCGGTGGCCCGTTTGCCAAACGTAAGATGTGGTCGAACGTCGGACTGCACTCCAAGAAGGGGCCGACCTGGGGCCAGATGGGACGCAGCTTTATCCGCGCCGCGCTCAATAGCTCGCGCAACGTCCACCCGCAGGACAACACGCCGCAAGCGGCTGCCGCGCGCCGTATCAACAGCTTTGCGGATCTGGACGGCATCGAGTTCATCGCTCGGGTCGATGTGGAGAAGGACGCCAAGGGTGAAGACCGCAACGTTGTGAAGCTGGCCATTGAGCCGGATCACAAAGATTACACGGCACTTATGGGTGGCGTGACCAAGACGGTCGCTGGCACGGGTCACGCGGCGTCGGCAGCACCAGTTGCACCAGCACGTCCGACTCCAGCGTCTGCGACTGGCAAACCGGCGTGGGCACAGTGATGCGAGCCCGCCATGAAATGCTGGGTCTGCTCACGTCAGGCACGCGGCTTCGGCCATACGGAGAACCGGCACCGGGTGGGCGACCCCCGGCGCTACCCAATCGACTGGGTGTTCTGCTCACGCCGCTGCCAGGACGCGTTTCACAAGCTGTACGGGTCCTGGACCCGGGCGCTGGATCAGGGTCTACCGCCGGAGGCTGCCATGGTTGATGCCACGCCTCTGGAAAAAGCGGCCATGCGCATGTGCCTCAGGTTCTTCGGTGAAGCGGCTGCGGCCATCGGCTTCGACAAGCCCCTCGGGGCTTACTCCGAAACGGAGGCACTGTCCGTGATCGAAGCCATCGTCACTGCCTACGTCGATGAGATGGCTGCGCAGCATGAACGCACCAAGTATCCGCCAGTGCGTATGCCGGGTACGACGCCTGTCAACGATCCCATCCGCGAGTCGCTACCGCCCGTGCAAGAGAACCCGTTCGCGGACATGGCGGATGACCTGCCATGGGAGACCACACCATGATCGATTTCAATTCATCAGCCAGTCTCTCGGGCCGATTGCAGGAACTGTTCGACATTGCACTGGAAGCCGAACGGGATGCAACGCCACAGCGTGAGTACCTGGGGGCATCGCGCCTGGGTGCGGCCTGCGAGCGCCAACTGCAGTATGAGTACGTTCACGCACCGGTCGATCACGGCAAGGGATTCTCAGGGCGACTGCTGCGCATTTTCGAGCGCGGCCACCGCACCGAGGACATGGTGATCCGCTGGTTGCGCATGGCGGGCTTTCACCTTAAGACCGAAGACGCCAACGGCCATCAGTTCGGCTTCTCGGTGGCTGGCGGTCGCTTGCGCGGCCATGTGGATGGCGTACTGATTGCCGGGCCCGATGGCTTTGCCTACCCGTCCTTGTGGGAGAACAAGTGTCTCGGTGCCAAGTCCTGGCGTGATGTTGAAAAACACAAGCTGGCGGTATCCAAACCCATCTATGCCGCGCAGATAGCGCTGTACCAGAGCTACCTCGAGTTGCACGAGCACCCGGCGCTCTTCACCGCCGTCAACGCAGACACGATGGAGATCTACGCCGAGTTGATTCCATTCGACGCGTCGCTGGCGCAGCGCATGTCGGACCGTGCTGCGCGCGTGATCACCGCCAGTGAGGCGGGTGATCTTCTGCCGCGCTCGTTTACCGATTCCACCCATTTCGAATGCAAGTTCTGCGCGTGGGCAGACCGTTGCTGGAGGACCAACCCATGAAATCCACCTCACTCCATCCCCCTGTGGCCAGGGAGCCGTTCGTTGATGCCCGCGAAGCGGCCTACACCATGAATCTGCCGATGTACTACATGACCAACGCCAGGCAGCGCACCAGGCTGCATATCCCGTACTACCGGATTGGTCGCATGATCCGCTTCAAGCTTTCGGAGCTTGCCGAGTGGCAGCAGCTGCACGGCAGCACGACGTCCGCCGACCCCGCAGCCGGAGGCGAGGTGTCCGATGATTGATCAGGGACATCCGGACCCGCTGGATTTTAATGACTGCGCAGCGCCAGTTGAAATGGATCGCGGTGCCGAGCGCAATGCGACCCGAACTGCGTTGTTGACGCGGCTTGAATCGGTGCTGTCCACGATTTTCCCCGCCGGAAAGGTCCGGCGCGGGAAGTTCCATATTGGCGACATCTTGGGCAGCCCCGGCGACAGCCTGGAAATCGTGGTCGACGGCGATAAAGCCGGTCTGTGGACCGACCGCGCGACCGGCGATGGCGGCGACATCTTTGATTTGCTGGCGCGGCACATGTCGGTTGACGTGCACGCTGATTTCGCACGCGTGTTGCAGTACGCCGGCGAATTGGCCGGTCGCGCCAATCTCACGCCAGCGCGCAAAGTCAAACGCGAAGCGCCAGTGGACGATCTTGGTCAGGCCACCGCCAAGTGGGATTACCTCGATGCCAACGGAGCCTTGATCGCTGTGGTGTACCGGTACGACCCGCCCGGGCAACGCAAGGAGTTCCGGCCATGGGATGCCAAACGCCGCAAAATGGCACCACCCAATCCCCGTCCGCTGTACCACCAGCCGGGCTTGGTTGCGGCCCACCAGATCATTCTGGTCGAGGGTGAGAAGTGCGCGCAGGCCTTGATCGACTTGGGGCTTTGCGCAACCACCGCCATGCACGGTGCCAATGCACCAGTCGACAAGACCGACTGGTCACCCTTGGAGGGTAAGGTCGTGCTGATCTGGCCCGACCGTGACAAACCAGGATGGGAGTATGCCGATCGCGCCTCGCAGGCGATTCTGGCCGCTGGCGCTGAGTCCGTTGCCATCTTATATCCGCCAGCGGAAAAGCCCGACGGATGGGATGCGGCCGATGCGATTGCCGAGGGTTTTGACGTTCAGGGATTCCTGATGGCCGGTGACCGCGTGCCGGTGGCTGTTCAAAGCGATGCGCCGATCGAGGACAAGCTGGTCGAGGGGATCGACTGGACCACCGAGGACGGGCTGGCCACCGCCTTCACGCGCCGCTACGGTGAGGACTGGCGTTACTGCGCCCAATGGGGCAAGTGGCTTGTGTGGACCGGGATCCGCTGGAATCCGGATCAGTTGCTCTACATCCAGCATCTGTCGCGCAACATTTGCCGGGCCGCTTCGTTCAAGGCCGACACGCCGCGTTTGCGTGCGCGTCTGGCCAGCTCGTCCACCATCAGCGCGGTGGAGCGTATCGCACGCAGTGATCCCAAGCATGCTTCCATGGCTGAACACTGGGATGCCGACGTCTGGCTGCTGAACACGCCCGGTGGTGTGGTGGATCTGCGCACTGGCGTCATTCGCTCGCATGACCGTGCTGACCGGATGACCAAGGTCTGCACTGCTGTGCCGCAAGGGGACTGCCCCACCTGGCGCGGCTTCCTGTCGGATGTGACGGGAGGCGATGCGGAACTGATGGTCTATCTGCAGCGCATGGTGGGCTACTGCCTGACTGGGGTGACCAGCGAGCACGCGCTGTTCTTCCTGTTCGGCACGGGTGCCAATGGCAAGTCGGTGTTCGTCAATGTAATCGCCACCATCCTGGGGGACTACGCCGCCAACGCGCCCATGGACACGTTCATGGAAACACGGTCGGACCGGCATCCCACTGATCTGGCGGGTCTGCGCGGCGCGCGATTTGTCGCATCGATTGAGACCGAGCAGGGTCGGCGCTGGAACGAATCCAAGATTAAGACCATCACCGGTGGCGACAAGGTGTCGGCGCGCTTCATGCGCCAGGACTTCTTCGACTACACGCCGCACTTCAAGCTAGTCATTGCCGGCAACCACAAACCGTCCATCCGCAATGTAGACGAGGCCATGAAGCGGCGTCTGCATCTGATTCCCTTCACGGTGACCATTCCGCCCGAACGGCGCGACGGCAAGCTTACCGAGAAGCTGCTGCAGGAGCGCGACGGCATTCTGGCGTGGGCCTTGGAGGGTTGTTTGCTGTGGCAGCAGTCTGGCCTGAAACAGCCGCAAAGCGTCATGGATGCAACCGAAGAGTATTTCGAGGCCGAGGACGCCATGGGGCGCTGGATCGAAGACCGCTGCCTTTTGCATGGCAACGCCAAGGCGCTGACGTTCGAGCTGTTCAACGACTGGAAGCAGTGGGCCGAGACCAACGGCGAGTTTCTCGGTTCCATGCGCCGCTTCTCAGATGCGCTCTTGACACGCCGCTTCGAGAAATGGCGCAACAGCTTGGGCATGCGCGGCTTTGTTGGCATCGGTCTCAAGGAGCCGACCAACCTCCCACGCGCAAGCTACCCCTACAACGACAACTGAGGGACAGGTCATGACAAAAATTCCAAATAACAGCCACGGCCTGACGCATCCGACAACCCAAAACATTAACTTGCTACACGTGCGCGCGGGCGCACCTAAAGAGAAGTTACGTTATTCCGAGTCCGATGCGTCAGGCCCTGTCGGCACCACCATCGGATCGGCCACGAAAGCGGGTTACGCGCTGACCATTCTGGCGATCGATCTCGGGACCACGACCGGGTGGGCCGTGCGTGCGCGTGACCACCAGATCGCCCACGGTTTCGTCAGCTTCAAGCCGCAACGGTTCGAAGGCGGCGGCATGCGCTTCCTGCGGTTCAAGCGCTGGTTGTCGGAAATTCACGCCCTGATAAACGACATCCATGCAGTGTACTTCGAGGAGGTGCGTCGCCATGCAGGTGTCGATGCCGCACACGTCTACGGCGGTTTGATGGCCACGCTCACCACCTGGTGCGAGCACCGCAACATCCCGTACCAGGGTGTGCCAGTCGGGACGATCAAGAAGCATGCGACAGGCAAAGGCAATGCCGGTAAGGACGAGGTCATTGCCGCCATGCGTGTCAAAGGACATCCAGTGTCGGATGACAACGAAGCTGATGCCTTGGCCTTGTTGCACTGGGCAATCGAAACCCAGGAGGCATGACATGAAAACACCGCAAGCGCAGTACCCGTCGCCCTTAGGCCGCATGCAAGGCGAGCATGTTGATCTGGATGCCGTGAAGCAGCGTGGCTGGCAGGAGCAGCACATCCTCGTTGTGTCGGAGGCGGATGATCGACTTGGCGTGATCGAGCGCCAACTGATTCGCATCATTGGGGATCGTCTGTACGGGAGGACTCGGCATGGCTAAAAATCGCGTTGTCTGGTCTGTCGACGATGTCGCTGCACGTTTTCATGAGGCGGTGGTCACTGGTCGTCGCCTGCCACCAGTCCGTGTCCAAGGCTACTTCAACCTGTGGCCGCCGATGGTGCGGCAGGAGTGGGAGCGTTTTGCCGATCACGACCGCGTCATTCGGTTTCCGCCAGATCCCAAGGACGTCGACCAGATGCTGGAGGCCATGGGCTGGGTGCAGTGGCTGGAGGTGGAAAGCCGGCATCTGGTCTGGATGCGCGCGGACAACTACGAGTGGAATGAGATCGGCAGGCGATTCGGGTGCTGTCGCACGACAGCCTGGCGGCGTTGGAAGTTGTCGATTCAGATCGTTGTCGAGCGATTGAATGCCCAAGCGTGAATTGGCGGGATTTGGCGGGTGTGCGAGGTGCTATTGCATGTCATGCGTACATCTGCGGCGCAAGCCTCCATTTGAGCGTGCAACACATTGGGGTGCTTTGCGTTACTATTTCGGCTATCTTCTGGACAGACGTGTGAGCAATGCCAAGTGGCATCGCAATACGGCTGACCGACACCACAAACCCGCTCTGAGCACCATGCTCTCAGCGGGTTTCTGCATTTCTGGACCCATTGATGCCATCCCTGCAAATTCACTATCGACCAGTTGAGTCGCTTATTCCGTACGCGCGCAATGCAAAGCAACACACGGACGCGCAGGTGGCGCAGATTGCTGCCAGCATTCGCGAGTTTGGATGGGGTGCTCCCATTCTGGTCGATGGGAAAAACAATGTGATCGCGGGTCACGGACGATTGCTCGCCGCACGTAAGCTCGGCATGAGCGAAGTCCCCGTCGTTCCGATGGATCATCTCACCGATATCCAGCGCCGCGCCCTCATCCTTGCCGACAACAAAATTGGCGAGAACGCTTCCTGGGAAGAAGAACTCCTGGGACTGGAATTGGCTGAGTTGCAAAGCAGCGGATTCGATCTTGGCATCACCGGTTTCAGTCCCGATGAATGGGACGCGTTGATCGCCGGTGACACCGACAACGACGGACTGACCGATGAGGATCAGGTTCCAGAAGTTACCGAGAACCCGATCTCCCGCGCTGGGGATGTTTGGCTTCTTGGCGAGCACAAGGTGCTGTGCGGCGATGCTACCAAGGCCGAGGACTACAAAGCGCTGTTGGGTGACGAACTGGTGGACATGACATTCACGGATCCACCCTACAACGTCAATTACGCCAACACGGCTAAGGACAAAATGCGTGGCAAGAATCGTCCGATCCTGAACGACAACATGGGAGATGGTTTTGGTGCCTTTCTGCTAGCGGCCTGTCAGAACATTTTGAATGTCACCAAGGGCGCGGTCTACATCGCCATGAGTTCCTCGGAACTAGACACTTTGCAGTCGGCCTTCCGTGCTGCCGGTGGCAAGTGGTCGACATTCGTGATTTGGGCCAAGAACACCTTCACCATGGGGCGGGCGGACTACCAGCGCCAGTACGAGCCAATACTGTATGGTTGGCGCGATGGTGCCGACCACTACTGGTGTGGTGCGCGCGACCAGGGTGATGTCTGGCAAATCAAGAAGCCGCACAAGAACGACCTGCATCCAACCATGAAGCCGGTGGAGCTAGTCGAGCGCGCCGTGCGCAACAGCAGCAAGACGCGGGATCTGATTCTTGACCCGTTTGGCGGCTCCGGCTCCAGTCTGATTGCTTGCGAGAAATCAGGACGTCGGGCACGACTGATCGAACTCGATCCGAAGTACGTGGATGTGATCGTCAAGCGCTGGCAGGACTTCACCGGCGCTGAGGCGACTCGTGCCGGTGATGGCGCGCAATTCAATACGCTGGCCAATCTGGCTCAGCCGGCGATCCGGTAGACCCGGTCGCCTTCGCCCTTGTCCGACACCAGATTAAGTCCGAGTTTCTTTTTGAACGCACCGGCAAATGTGCCGCGCACCGTGTGTGCCTGCCAGCCGGTTACCTCAATGATTTGCGGGATGGTTGCTCCCTCGGGACGCTTGAGCATGCTGATGACCGTGGCCTGCTTGCTGTTGTCGCGCGTGCGCGGCGTTTTAGCTTCAGCGCGTGCTTTGGTTTCGATGGTAGTTACGGCGGCTTCTATTTCAGGATCCGCGACGGAGACCGGTCCCGGACGCGGCAGGCCCAGTACGTCGTAGCCCTCGGCGGCGACAAACCAGTCATCACCCAGTGGCGTGATGAGGGCGCGGTTGAACATGCTGTCGAGCACCTTGTTTCGTGCGCCGCCTTTGATGTTGTCTGGAAACCACTCGATCTTTCCGCTGGTGAGCTTGGCCGCGTGGCTGAGGATTTGCTGCTGCGATGGGGTGAGTTGGATTGTCATGGTGATGCTCCTTGGTTGATTACTGGTTGGGTTGATTGGTGCTGGCGGCTTGGCTGCCCGCCTCAAAGGCGGCCTGCAAGGCGGTCTTGATGCCCCACACGCTGACCTCATGGAAGTCCAGTCGGTCGCTGTTGCGCGTCTCCAGCGTGTCGACAAAAAGATGGTCTAGCGCTATTCGCTGGAATAGTTGGTCGAGGGTCTTGGCGTCCATCGTCTTACTCCTCATACCTTGTGGATTTGCTTGGCGCGATCGAACCCGACCCAAACGCCCTTGTCATCCAGACCGCGTGCGGCGAGTTCTTCGCGCGCCAGTCGGTTGAGGTCCAGTTCGCCGCGTGCGACTGCGGACAGGACTTTGGTCAGCGCGATTTGGATGAACCCGATCTCGTCGACTGTGAATTCGTTGCTGGTGTAGCTCATGCGTTTTCTCCGGTGCGTTGATGGTGTCTGCATGAACGCTTCGTTTTGAGAAGAAGGCAAGCTGATTTCGGCGCGCTGTTGCGTAATTGATCGGACATAAGCGGACCATGGCCAGAAGCGCACCCACACCCTGCCGGCACCCCGGATGTGCGGCAGTCGTGCCCGTGCCTGGCTACTGCGATGCGCACCGTGTTGCGGTGCATCGTGACTACGGTCGCGCACGACGTGGGTTCGACACCGAGTACGGCTTCTACCAGTCAGCCGCGTGGCGTGCTGTGCGTGCTGCGTTCCTGCGTGAGCACCCGGTGTGCGCGCGCTGTGAGGGCCGTGGGCGCGTTGTCGCGGCGGTGGTGGCAGACCACATCCAACCGTTGAAGGACGGCGGCGCACGGTTTGACTGGGCAAACCTGCAGGGGCTGTGCGTGCCCTGCCACAACAGCAAAACCGCTGGCGAGACAGCCAAGCGGCGCTGACCCACCCCCAGGGGGGATGAATCTCTACATCGTGCAGCGCGCGATGCGTGCGCGTGCACAGATTTTTGCGCGTGCAAATTGAAACAAGGGGGGATCCCCCCAAGGACTGAATTGAAATGGCCGGACGCAAACCACTGCCCACTACTGTCAAGAAGATCAAGGGGACGCTGCAGAAATGCCGCACGAACTTGCGCGAGCCGCAGCCCCAAGGAGATCTGGTTGAGCCGCCGACTTACATGACGGATGGTGCCAAGGATGCCTGGCGCTACGCCATTGACAGCGCACCGCAACATCTACTGCGCCGACTGGACATGTCGGTGCTCGAGGTATGGGCGTGCGCCGCCGATTTGTACCGCAAAGCGCAGGCGGGGCTAGCCAAGACAGGATTGCTGATCAAGGCGCCGAACACGGGTGTGCCAATGCAGTCGCCGTATCTGGCGATCGCCAATAAGCAAGCCCAGATCATGACCAAGGCGGCGACCGAGATGGGCTTCACGCCAGCATCGCGCTCGCGCATCGCATTGCCCATGGAAGCGGCTGACGATCTGGATCCGTGGTCGGAGATCGCTGGCTGATGCCCGCGCGAAGTTACGCCACCATTGCCCGGCGCTACGCCGAGGCCGTGGTGGAGGGTGATGTTCCCGCATGCCGATGGGTACGCATGGCATGCCAGCGGCAATTGAACGATCTGGTCAAGTTCAAGGGTAAGAGCAGCTTGCTGCGATTCAACCCAAAACTGATGGATCGATCGGGCAAGTCGTTTGCACCGGCGGACAACCTGTGTGCGTTCATTGAGAGGCTGCCGCACGTCAAAGGTCCGCTGGCAGGAGATCCGATCCATCTGGAACCTTGGCAGGTGTTCATCCTGAGCACGGTTTTTGGATGGGTCAAGGCGGACGGAAAGCGCCGGTATCGCCGGGCCTACATCGAGGTGCCGCGCGGCAATGCCAAGTCCACGCTGTCCTCTGCGCTGGCGCTGTACATGCTGGCGGCCGATGGTGAAGGTGGAGCCGAGGTGTATTCGCTGGCGACCACCCGGGACCAAGCGCGGATCGTGTTCGGTGATGCGCAGACCATGGCGCGGCAGTCCGCAGGCTTCCGCACACGCTTCGGTGTGGGCGTTGGTGCGCACAACATGCATGTGATGACCAGCGGATCGAAGTTCGAAGCGCTGTCTGCAGAAGGCTCGACGCTGGATGGCTTGAACATTCACTTCGGCTGCGTTGATGAGTTGCACGCCCACAAGACGCGCACGGTCTATGACGTGGTGGAAACCGGGACCGGCAAACGGGACAACTCACTCTTGTGGGTGATCACGACGGCAGGCAGCAACCGCTCGGGCATCTGCTACGAGATTCGGACATTCGTGACCCGGCTACTTGATGGCGTGTTCGAGGACGACAGCCAGTTCGGCATCGTCTACGGGCTGGACGATGGGGACGACTGGACGCTGGAGTCATCGCTGATCAAGGCCAACCCCAACTGGGGCATTTCGGTGCGCCCGGAAGTGCTGGCTCCGTTGCAGGCCAAGGCCATGCAGATGCCCAGTGCGGTGAACAACTTCAAGACCAAGCACCTCAACGAGTGGGTCAATGCGGACACGGCTTGGATGGACATGCGGTCGTGGGACCGGTGCGCCGATCCATTGCTGGACATCGAGGCCTTTGCCGGCCAGCCCTGCTGGATCGGCCTGGACCTGGCCAGCAAGACGGATATCGCCGCATTGCTGCTCGTATTCGCGCATCCGGAGATCGATGGTGGCTTTGCGGTGTTTGGCCGCTACTACCTGCCCGAGGACACGGTGCATGCCAACGGCAATAGCCAGTACCCGGGGTGGATGGGCAGTGGCCGGCTGACGGTCACGCCAGGCAACGTGATCGATTTCAGTTGGATCGAGGCCGACCTGATCGAATTTGCGTCGCGCTTTTCGGTGCAAGCGGTGACTTTCGATCCATTCCAGGCCACGCAGTTGTCGACCCGGATGCTGGCCGAGGGCCTGCCGATGATCGAAGTGCGGCCTACGGTATTGAATTTCTCGGAGCCTATGAAAACACTGGAAGCCTTGGTGCTGCAAGGCAAGCTGATTCATGACGGCTGCCCGGTACTGGGCTGGATGGCCAGCAACGTGGTGGCGCACCTGGACGCCAAGGACAACATTTATCCGCGCAAGGAGCGCCCAGAAAACAAGATCGACGGCATCGTCGCGCTGATCATGGGCTTGTCCCGGGCGATTACACCCGGCACCAACGTCGTGCTGGGTACGGACTATGAACTGGTAATGCTCTGATGGGAATGTTCAGTTTTCTCTCCCGCTGGATGGCGTCAAGCGATGACCGCAGCCCTTGGGGAGATTTCTGGTTTGAGCCGGTCACCGTGCGCACATCCAGCGGCTTGCGCGTGGCAGCTGACAACGCCCTGCGGGTTGCGGCGGTGTATGCCAGCGTGCGCATTCTTGCCGAGACTATGGCGTCGTTGCCGTTCGTGCTGTATCGGCAGCGCGCCGATGGCGGCAAGGACCGGGTTACCGACCATTGGCTGTACCGTTTACTGGCCAAGCGTCCGAACCGGTATCAAAACCCTTATGAGTGGCGCGAAATGTTGCAGGGCCACCTGGCGCTGCGGGGCAACGCCTACAACCGGATCGTGGCCAACAGTCGTGGCGAAATCTTGGAGCTGGTTCCGATCCACCCAGACCGAATCAAGATGGAACTCACTCCTGCCGGTGACTACCGTTACCGAGTGACGGATCGTCTTGGCGTAGAAACGATCGTTCCGCGTGGCGAGATTTGGCACCTGCGCGGCCTGTCCTCCGATGGTTTGATGGGCATGAGCCCGATCGATCTGGCGCGCGAAAGTCTGGGCATGGCGCTCGCCGCGCAGGACTATGGCGCTCGGTTCTTTGCCAATGATGCCAAACCGACTGGCGGCTGGATCGAGTTTCCGGGTTCGTTCAAAGATACCGAGGCCAAGAAGGTGTTCCGCGAGTCCTATCAGGCTGCGCAGTCCGGTGCCAACCGTGGCAAGGTCCTCGTGCTTGAGAACGGCATGAAGTTTCACGAGGTGGGTGTTACCAACAAGGATGCGCAATTCCTTGAACTGCGCAAGTTCCAGATCACGGACATCGCGCGATTGTTTCGGGTGCCGCCACACATGATCGCGGATCTGGAGCGCGCGACGTTCTCGAACATCGAGCAGCAGAGTCTTGAGTTTGTGATGCACACCATGACGCCATGGGCCGAACGGTGGGAGGCCAGCATCGAGTCCGAATTGCTGTTCGACGGCGACGATCTGGAAGTGGAGTTTGATTTTGCCAACCTGATGCGTGGTGATGCCGCCAGCCGGTCTTCCTATTACCAGAGTGGCATCCAGAACGGATGGCTCACCCGAAACGAGGCACGTATCGCAGAGAACCTGAATCCGCTGGAGGGTTTGGATCACCCCTTGCGACCATTGAATATGGCCGAAGAAGGCGTAGCCGAAGACGCCGAAGTCAATGGCGAGTCGGCTGACAACCAGACAGATGAATCGGCAGAACCAGACGCTGAAACCAATATGCGGATCCGAGCGATGGTGTTTGCCAATGCCACCCGTTTGGCACGTCGCATTAGCCGTGCCGGTGCGTTAGGCGACAGTGACCTGGTATTGATCGCCGAAGCCCTGGCGGTACCGCTGACTCGTGTGACGCAATGGGCGCAGGCAGCGCAAGACAAGCCGCGCAGTGAAACCGAATTGACTGAATCTTTGATCTCGCTTGGAACCCCATTATGAATAAGCAACTCCTGGTCGCTGAATTTTTGGCGACGCCTTGGGCGCTAATGCCAGAACGCTTGAATGCGATGTACGGCGTGATTGCCCGCTGGTCTGTTGGCAATATCGCCAGTGACGAAACGATGCAGCGCATTCAGAATGAACGCCTCTTGCGTGATACCCGACGTCAAGCGGCTTCTGCCATCTCCAGCGGTGGGATCGCCGTCATTCCCCTGTATGGCGTTGTCACCCAGCGCGGCAATATGGTCGACGATGTTTCTGGGCCAGGCAGCGTCAGTACCCAGCAGTTCGCCGCAGCCCTGCGGCAGGCACTGGCAGACGAAACCGTGAGCCAGATCCTGATTGATATCGACAGTCCTGGCGGCAGTGTCTATGGCGTATCCGAACTCGCCGATGAAATCGCCAGTGCTCGGACACAGAAGCCCGTGGTGGCGATTGCCAACAGTCTGGCCGCGTCAGCCGCTTATTGGATTGGCTGCTCGGCCTCCGAATTTTACGTATCTCCTGGTGGGGAGGTGGGCTCGATCGGTGTCTGGCAGGCGCACTTTGATTACTCGCAGGCGTTTGCCACGGAAGGGGTCAAGCCGACACTGATCTCTGCCGGCAAATACAAGGTTGAAGGAAACCCGTATGCGCCGCTGGACGAGGAAGCACAAGCCTTCATGCAGTCCCGAGTGGATGACTACTACACCACCTTTACCAAAGCGGTGGCCCGTGGCCGTGGAGTGCCAATCAGCCAAGTGCGTGATGGCATGGGCCAAGGCCGCGTGCTGGGCGCAGATGCAGCCCTCGCGCAAAACATGGTTGATGGCATTGCCACCTTCGATGATGTCGTCAAGAAAATGCGTCGCGATGCCAAAGCCCCCGCTCGATCCAAAGTGAGCCGTCTCGCCCACGCACAAAGGGCACTTGAGATTCTGTAGTTCAGGCGAGCTCCGTTGAGTCACGCCAATTTCTGACACGACCCGTCGGTCGTACCTAAACCACAACCACCTTCGGGTGGTTTTTTCATTTCTGGAGAACCATTCATGAGTAAGCAACTACGCGAGCTTCAGGCTCGCAAGACCACGCTGGTCAAAGAGGCGCGAAACCTGACCGACCGGGTCGCCGCCGATAGCCGCGACATGAGCGACGAGGAAGTTGTCGCCTTTGATGCACTGCGCACCCGCATCGATGCCACATCTGCAGCCATCGATCGTGAGGCTGCGCTGATTGCAGACGAAGCACGCATCAGTGTGAGCAGCGCCATCGGACCGATAGTCACAGACAACCGGGAAGACGATCCCAAACGCGGCTTTGGCTCCTTGGGTGAATTCATGCAGTCGGTGTACCAGGCCGACAAACCCGGCAAGTCGATTGATGGACGTCTGCTGCTCGGCGGCTTGGGTGGTATGAGTGCCGCAGCTCCTGCCAACTTCAGCAACGAGGCCGCAGGCCAGGACGGCGGCTTTCTGGTTCCGCCCCAGTTCTCGCAAGAGATTTTCAAGCTGTCCTTGGGCGAGGATTCGCTGCTGCCGCTTACCGACAACGTCGAGATCAGTGGCAACAGCATGGCATTCCCCAAAGATGAGACTACGCCTTGGGGCACCAACGGTATCCGTGCTTACTGGCAAGGTGAGGCAGCATCAGCCATCGCCACCAAGCCGGTGCTGGGGCTGGCCACGCTGCGCCTGAAGAAGCTGATGGCACTGGTTCCCACTACGGATGAGTTGCTGGACGATGCCAACGCGCTGACCACCTACCTGCCGCAGAAGGTCGCGCTGTCCATCCGCTGGAAAGCCAACGAATCGATCCTGTTCGGGGCCGGCAACGGCATTCCAGTTGGCTGCATGAACGCCGGGGCGATTGTGACGGTGGCCAAGGAATCTGGCCAGGCCACGCAAACCCTGGTGCCGCAGAACCTGGCCAAGATGATCGCGCGGCTGCCTCCCGGCTCTTTCACCAACGCCGTCTGGATCGTCAACAACGATGTACTGCCGGCACTCTTCACGCTGAGCTTGGGTAACTTCCCGATTTATCTTCCCACGGGCTTGTCGGTGGGCGGGATGCAAGTGTCGCCCTACGGCACGCTGCTGGGTCGCCCGGTGTTCGTATCGCAACACGCCAACACCTTCTCAAGCCAAGGGGACGTGCTGCTGGTCGATTTGTCGTACTACCAAACCATCACCAAGGCCGGTGGCCTGCAAACCGCGACCTCGATGCATCTGTATTTTGATGCGGATCTGACGGCGTTTCGGACCACCTTCCGCATGGATGGTCAATCCAAGATCGCCAATCCGATCGCGCCAGCCAAGGGCAGCAACTCGCTGTCGCCCTATATCCAGCTCGGCGCACGCTAACCGCAAGGCGGGACATCTCAGTCACATGAGTGTCCCGCAATCCAAATCGATTTCATTTCATTCAGGAGATTTCCATGTTCCCCAACGCAAAGGGCAGCGAAGAGCTGTCGATTCTCGCCACCATCGATCCGGCCAGCCAGGCCGCCGGCACGGTGACGACGGGCTGGGTGTCCGTCACCAATTTTCATGCGCTACTCGCTGTAGTGGAAACCGGCGTACTTGGTGCATCCGCCACGCTGGATGCCAAGTTTCAGCAAGCGCAGGACAACATCGGCACCGGCGCCAAGGACGTGACCAGCAAAGCAATCGTCCAGATCGTCAAAGCGACGGGCGACAACAAGCAGGCGCTGATCAACCTCAAACCAGAGGATGTCGATAACGCCAACGGTTTCGCCTTCGTGCGTTTGTCGCTGACCGTCGGTGTGGCGGCCAGCATCGTGGCGGGCAAGTTGCTCGGTATGAACCCCCGATACGCCACGGCTGACGCGTTCAACCAAGCGGCTGTCGTTCAGATTATTTAGGGGGGCGTATGAGCACGCGCATTCTTTTCAATCTGGACTTCAATGCGGTTGATGGCGGAGGTAACAGCTTCGTCAAATATCGCGCCGGGGAGAGCTACGAGGTGACAGAGGAAACAACTCGCCTTGTGGCATCTGGTATCGCCGAACCGGTTGCTGTGCCGGAAAGTCCTGCACCTGCGGACAAACCAGCAGTGGCGACGACTGCGGCCAGCGAGTAAGCGATGCCCTTGCAACTGATCAATCCACCTGCCGAGGAGCCCGTCTCGCTGGCTGAGGCCAAACTCCACGTGCGGGTGGATATCAATGACGACGATGCGTTGATTACCGCGCTGATTTCAGCCGCGCGCCAAGCGGCTGAATCGCTGACGGGCCGGCAGATCGTCACAGCACGCTGGAAGCTCGTATTGGACAGTTTCCCCGGACCTTCTCTGAAGGGGGTGCCGGCAGGCCAATCGTTCACGATCCCTGGTCACGCTATCTTGATCCCGAAATGCCCGGTCCAGTCGGTGGTCGCTATCCAGTATCTGGATATGGCCAGCAACTTACAGACGATGCCGCCGACCGACTATGTGGTCGATGTCGCCTGCGAACCGGCGCGCCTGACACCGGTCTTTGGCAAGATTTGGCCGATTTCACTGCCGCAAATTGGCGCGGTGTGGATCACTTTTGACGCGGGTTACGGTTCTGCTGCCAGCGCTCCCGAAGGGCTCAAGAGTTGGATCAAGTTGCGCGTAGATAGTCTGTATTCCCACCGGGGTGAGACGGCTGTGGTTAAAGGCAAGCTGGAACGCTTGCCGTTTATCGATGGGCTGCTTGATCCTTATCGGGTGGTGCTGGCGTGAGCGGCTTGATTGCGTGGCCGGATTCTGGCGAGTTGGTACGACGTATCACGCTGCGACTCTGGAGCGATGTACCGAATGTCGCATTCGGCCTCGATCAGGCTTTCGATCCCGGCATTCAACGTTGGGCAAAAGTCGAGCCTGCTCTGGGAGTCTCGATCCGAGCCAACATGCAGACCGGAGAAGTGCCAACCCATATGTTTTGGGTGCGTTACACGCCGGGCACCAGGCCCGAAGAGATCACTGCCAGTCATGTCATCGAATGGAATGGTCGCCGCTTTCGGGTCATGGATGCCATCAATATTGAAGACGGCCAGCGTTTTACCCGCATCACCACCAAAGAACTCGGAGCGATCAGCTGATGGAACGAGAAACCCAAAGCACCAACCTGGGTGGCATTTCAGTCCATGCGACGCTCGAAGGTCACTCGCGCATCGACTTTGATAAACGTGCAATCAAGAAGACATTGCGCAAGGCAGGCGGTGACATCCGTAAGGCCGCGCGCCGCCTCGTGGCACGCAGAGCCACCTCAAGCCCGGGAGACTTTCCCGGTCGGGACACTGGTGCACTGCTGCGCTCGATCAAACTGAAAATGTCCAGTGGCGGCTTCTGGGCAAAGGTCGAACCGCAAAAAACACCGGAAATGAAATCCTTCTATCCGGCGTTCCTGTTTTACGGTACGAAGCGCGGAGTCGCCAAACGCGGCAATTACATGATCGCCGCGCTCGATGCCCAGCGAGAAAACGTGCGTGGTCAGATTCGTGACGCCCTCAAACATTCGTTGGTTCCCAGGTAGTCATGCAACTCGAACCAATCATTTCAGCACTGCGAACTCGCTGCCCGAGTTTTGGTAATCGCATCGCCGGTGCCGCACAGTTCAAGCTGCTTCCAGAAAACGCAGCACTCGCCGTTCCCTGTGCCTTCGTCATCCCGCTGGATGACAGCCCGCAGGAATCCCGTGCGCAGAACAGTGTTCGCCAAGCGCTGACAGACAGTTTTGCAGTCGTCGTGGCGGTGAGCAACGTGGCAGACGAGAAGGGACAGATCGGTGCGCAGAGTATTCACTCGCTGCGCGCGGAAGTTTGGGCCGCGTTGCTCGGCTGGCGGCCCGATTTGCGTTACGACGGGATCAACTATGAGGGTGGGCATCTGCTCAGCCTAGACCGAGCGCGGCTCTGGTACCAGTTTGAATTTGGTGCGCTGATGGAAATTGAGCCGAGTGATGGCTATCAGGAAACAGAACTTGCCACCTTGCCACATTTTGATGGCGGCACGATCAATGTCGACGTCATCGATCCGATGGCCGATCCGAACGTGCAGTACCCCGGACCGGATCAGCGAATCGAGGCCAAGTTGGTGATTCCGAAGTCCGGAAACCTGCCGTAGCCCACTGCTGAGTCACCTTTATCCGACCCGCCCGTGTGGCGGGTTTTTTACGTTAACAGGAGTTATCCCATGTTCGTCAAACCCGTCGAAAACCGCCAAGTGCCTGATCCGGTTCGCGGCGACACCTTGCCGCCGGAAGGCCGCGATGTTGAGCCGATCCAATACTGGCAGCGCCGCCTCGTCGATGGTGACGTGGTCGAAGCCGCCCCGGAACCCATCAAGAAAACCAAGGAGTAAATCATGGCCGTATCATTCAACTACATCCCGGCCAATGTTCGCGTGCCGCTGTTCTATGCGGAAATGGACAATAGCCAGGCTGGCTACTTCACCCAGAACAAGCGCTCGCTGCTGGTCGGTCAGAAGCTTGCTACGGGCACGGCGGTGGTCAATACGCCCTATCTGGTGAGTACGACCGATGCAGCAAAAACGCTGTTCGGTACCGGATCGATGCTGGCTCGCATGCATGCGCTCTATCGACTGCAGGACAGTTTTGGTGAGGTCTGGTGTATTGCCGTCGCCGATGCCGGCGCAGGCGTGCAAGCTACCGGCACAATCACCATCACCGGGCCGGCCACGGCTGCCGGTGCGATCAACCTCTACATTGGTGGCCAGAAAGTCTCGGTCGCCGTGGGGGCTTCCGATGCTGCCAATACCATCGCCACTGCGATCAACACGGCGATCAATGCCGCTACCGATCTGCCGGTGACCAGCACCGTTACCACCAACGTGGTGACGCTGACCTGCCGCTGGAAGGGGGCCACCGGCAACGACATCACGATCCTCGACAGCTTCCGTGGATTCGCTGGTGGTGAAACCATCCCGGCAGGTGTTTCCCTGGCTTATTCCGGTAGCGGTCTGCTGGCCAGCGGTGCCACCAACCCGACGTTGCCAGGCAACGTGATTACGGCGATGGGCGATGACGAGTACGACTACGTCATCCACCCGTACACCGACAGCACCAGCCTCGATGCCTTCCAGACCGAATACAACGACTCAGTCGGTCGCTGGGCATGGTCGCGTCAGGTCTATGGTCATGTCTACACCGCCCTGCGCGGCACGCTCAGTGCACTGACTACGGCCGGCGCGTTACGCAATGACCCACACCACACGATCGCCGGTATCGATGTCGATTGCCCGAGTCCGAGCTGGGAGTATGCTGCTGCCTATGGCGGTGCGAATGCCCTGGGTCTCAACGTTGATGTGGCGCGCCCGACCCAGACCCTGCCGCTCACCGGCATTCTGGTCCCGCGAGCCGGCAAGCGCTTCCTGCTGACCGAACGCCAGTCGCTGCTCAACTACGGCGTCGCTACCAGCTTCGTTTCGGGCGGTCTGCTGCGTGTCGAGCGGGCAATCACGACGTACCAGAAAAACACCTGGGGTCAGGCGGATCCGAGCTACCTGGACAGCGAAACACTGCACCAACTGACCGAGATCACCCGTCGCCTGCGCAACCGCATCACTCAGAAGTACCCGCGCCACAAGCTGGCCAACGACGGTACCCGCTTCGGTGCTGGTCAGGCCATCGTCACGCCGAGCGTCATTCGCGGCGAAATCATGGCCGAGTACTCGGACATGGAGGAAGTCGGCCTGGTCGAAAACGCCAAGCTCTTCGCCAAGTACCTGATCGTCGAGCGCGATTCGACCAATCCGAACCGCGTGAATGTGCTGCTGCCGCCTGACCTGGTCAATCAGCTGCGCATCTTCGCGCTGCTCAACCAGTTCCGCCTGCAGTACGGCGCCAACGCTTAACCCCCGGTGAGGCTGCTTGATCAAGCGCCTCACTAAGTAGAAAGGAAACGATCATGGCAAAACGTGTTGCCGGTATTTGCTACATCAAGGTCGACGGCGAGCAGCTCGAGGTATCGGGTGGCGTCGAAGCGCCGATTGTCGAACTCAAGCGCGAAACCGTCATGGGCCTGTCCGGTCCTGCAGGTCTCAAGGAAACCGCGCTTGAGCCTTACATCAAGGTGACGGCCATCTTCATGCCCGGCTTTCCCATGGATACGCTGCGCACCAACACCGAAATGACGGTCACCGCCGAAATGGCCAACGGCAAGGTCTATACCCTGTCCGGCGCCTTCGTGAAGGGTGAGCCGAGCGCCAAGGGCGAAGACGGGACCGTCGAGCTGGAATTCGGCGGCAAGCGGGGGCAGTGGCAATGAGCGCCGTCATCCCGCTTTCCAAGCCGATCAAGGCGCACGGCGACGAAGTTTCGGAAATCTCGCTGCGCGAACCCACCACCAAGGACATCATCGAGCTGGGTCTGCCCACACTCATTATCCCGGGCGCCGATGGGCAAAGCACGGGTGTCGAGATCCGGCAGCCGGTGGTCGCACGCTACATCTGCCGTCTGGCGGCGATCCCCATGGGTAGCGTCGAGTCGCTGGCCGTGAAGGACTTCTCCCTTTGTACCGCAGCGGTGATGGGTTTTTTCGGCTCGGGCGATGGCGAAGCGCCGACGACATAACTGACCGCGTTTTCGAGGTCGCCTACTTCTGGCGGGTGAGTCCCGCCGAAATCATGGCCCTGTCGCTCGATGAGTTCAGTCTCTACGAGCGGCAGGCCGAACGCCTGGCAGAGCAGCTGCAGGCGCAACACCAACCGGAGTAAATCATGGCCGATAACTGGCAACTCAAGGCGGTGCTCTCTGCCGTCGACCAGATGTCGCCGGTCCTGAAAAGCGTCAGCAACGTCGCCAAGACGACCCGCAAGTACCTGTCGGATGTTGCTGGTGCGGCCAGTGGGCTGACCAGCAAGGTCGGCCTGCCGCTGACGGCGCTCTCCGGGATCCTTGGTGGATTTTCTGCGGTGGCGATCAAAAATGCCGTGGTCGGCTTCACCGACATGGGTGAGGCGCTCTACAAGTCGAGTCTGCGCACCGGCATGAGCGTCGAGCAACTGCAACGCATGAAATACGTCGCAGAACAGTCTGGCGTGCCGATTGAGGCGCTCGAGGGTGGCATTGGCAAACTCAACCGGAATATCGGCATGGCTGCTGCCGGGAAGAGCAAAGACCTAGCTGCGCTGATGCAGAAGCTAGGGATTTCGACGCGCGATGCCAACGGTCAGCTGAAGTCGGGCATCGATATCCTGCCGCAATTGTCGGATGCCTTTGTCCGCAACAAGAACCCAGTGGTTCAGGCCCGCATGGGCATGGCCCTGTTCGGCAAGAGCTGGCAGGAAATGGTGCCGCTTCTGATGGAAGGTGCAGACGGCATCAATTCAAGCCTCGATCGCTTCAAGCGATTGAAGGGCGTGATGAATCTAGACGATCTCAAGGGCGCCAAGGAACTCGGCGACAAGTTCAAGGACTTGGAATTCGTTACCAAGGGCTTCCAGAACACCATCGCCAAGGAGCTGGTGCCGGTCCTCGCTCCGCTGATCGAGTATATCGTCCAGTGGGCCGCAGCAAACCGAAAGGTGATGTCGACCGGCGTGAAGGAATTTGTCCGCGACCTGGTTGCAGGGATGCGCCAAGTTGATTGGAGTGCAGTGATAGAAGGGGCCAAGAACTTTGCCCGATCACTCGGCACTCTGGTGGATTGGATCGGCGGGGCGGGAAACGCACTGATCCTGTTGGCGGTCGTGATGAATGCCCAGACGATCATGGCGATCGCCGGTCTGATCGGTGCCCTTGGGCGTGCTGGAATTGCGTTCCTGATTATGGCCGCAAATGCGTACATCGCCGGCAATGCCTCGCTGCTTTCCCTGATGCGCATCGCTGCGGTGGCGCTCTTCACGGCAGGTCCGATTGGTGTGCTGGGCGCCGCCTTTACTTGGTTGGCGGGCATTGCTGCCGGGGCCAGCGGTCTGATCAGTGGGGCCATGGGTGCGGTCAGTCTTGCCATCCGTGGCATTGGTGCCACGCTGATGGCCAATCCGCTCGGCATCATTCTCGCCCTGGCGACGGCGGCGTATCTGATCTACCAGAATTGGGACACGCTCAAGGCTTGGTTCTCCAGCTTTTTCGACTGGATCGGTGAAAAGTTCCAGAAGGTGGTCGGCTGGGCGGTTGATCTGGCGCACTCCGTCGGCAGTTTTTTCGGGGGTGACAGCTCGGCTCGAGCGGCAACGAACGCCGGATCCGCACTCAATGGCGAGCGTCAGTCACTGGTTGGCCCGGCCAGCCAGGTGAAAGCCTCCGGCCAGATTGAGGTCAGTTTCAAGGATGCGCCGCAAGGCATGCGTGTCGAGCAGGCGAAGGTCGGCGGCGACGTGCCGATCAACACCAATGTGGGCTATCGCTCCTACGCAACGGGAATGCCGTAATGGCAGAGAAAAAGAAACTCTCCGACAACCTGCGCCCGGCCAGTTTTCGGGGCGTTCTGTTTCAGGTGGAAACTACCGAACTGGCCGCAGGGCGTCGCACGCAGTTGCACGAGTACCCGCAGCGCGACAAACCCTATGTCGAAGATCTAGGGCGTGCGGCACGGGACCTGAACTTTGCCGGCTTTGTGGTCGGTGACGATTACATTGATCAGGCCAACGCGCTGTTGGGAGCCCTCGAGGAACCCGGGCCGGGTACGCTGATCCATCCGTGGTTCGGTACGCTGACGGTCAGCATCAAGGATACGGCGCGGGTTTCGTTTGACGCCGCGCTCGGGCAGGCTCGGTTCTCCATGTCGTTTGTGGAATCCGGTGAGCTTGAATTTCCGTCGTCGGAAACATCGACGCAGGCTGCCTCGCGCATTGCTGCATCCGATCTTGAAAAAGCATCGGTCGAGTCTTTTGCAGATCGGTTCTCGATCAAGGGATTTCAGGATTTTGTTGCGGCAGCCGCGAACGGCAATTTGGGCGACATGTTGGGCATCGTTTCCGCGAGCGAAATCGGCAAGGTGCTCGGGTACGCCAATAGCCTGGCCAACACCGTGTCGACTGCGATTGCTCTGGTGTCGAATCCAAGCTCGCTCGGCTGGAAAATCATGGGCGCCTTCGGCCTATCCGGTCTGGCCACCACGGTGGCGGCGTGGAGCAACATCGTCCGCTCGCTGTCTCGGGTTGGCTCGAGCAGCAAGATCGATGCACCTGGTGTGCCGGTGGTTTATACGCCGTCGCGTCAGCAAGCCTACGTCAATGCCTGCGCCGTCAATGCGCTTGGCCGGCAGGCCTTGATCGCCCAAGCGGTCGGCGCATCCAGCCTGGTCGGCACTACCGTCGATTCGTCAGCCAAGCCGGTGATCAGTTACACGGACATGGTCGCTGTGCGCAATGAGTTGATCGCGGTTATCGACCGGGAGTCGCTCACCGCGTCCGATCAAGTCTATGCCGCGCTGATGAAAGTCCGCGCCGCTGTCTGGAATGACCTGACGACGCGTGCCAGGGAGAGCGCCCGCCTGACCACGCTGACGCCGAATGAAGTGATGCCAGCCCTGGTGCTGGCCTACGACTACTACGAGGATGCCTCGCGCGACACCGATATCGTGGCGCGCAACGGCATCCGTCATCCCGGCTTCGTGCCGGTGCTGCCGATCAAGGTTTTGACGCGATGACTGTTTTGTATCCAGACCCCGCGAACGCTGTCCGCCTGCTGGTCAATGGACAAGAGTACGACGGTTGGAAGTCGGTGCGGATAACGGCCGGCATCGAACGGCAGGCGCGGGACTTCGACCTCGAGGTTACGGATCGCTGGCCGGGGCAGACGGATATCCCACGCCGGATCCAGCCGGGCGATCCGTGCCAGGTGTATATCGGGCAAGACTTGGTGATGACCGGCTATGTCGACGCAACACCGATCCGCTACGACGGCAAGACGGTTGGCGTTGGGATAAAGGGTCGCAGCAAAACGGCTGATCTGGTGGATTGCTGCCCGATCCCTTCTGGAGAAAGCACAGCGGCATCTGGCGGTGGCACCTGGAAGGATGTAATCGGCCCGGATGGCAAGCAGCCCAATGTGGTGAAGCCACCGGCCAAGAGCGCCAATCAGTGGCGCAGCCAGAAGATGGAAGTGATCGCTGCCGCCCTAGCTGCGCCGTATGGCGTCCGGGTGGTGGCCGAGGTTGATACCGGCAAGACCATTCCTGATCACCAGGTGCAAGTCGGTGAGACGGTATTCGAGAGCATCGACCGCATGATGCGCCTGCGTCATGTGTTGTCGACCGACAACGAGAAGGGCGATCTGGTGTTCATCGATGTTGGCAGCACTGGCCGCGCCGGTACTGCTATTGAGTTGGGCAAGAACATCCTGACCGGGAACTCCCCGCTCGATTACAAAGGGGTTTTTTCCGAGTACATCGTTAAGGGACAGCGCGCTGGCAACGACGAGCAATACGGCTCGGATGTCTCGGAAGAAGAGGGAAGTGCTGAAGACGACAGCAACACAACGGTCACCGGCGAGACGGCAACAGCCACCGACGCCCGCGCCAAACGTCGCCGTATTTTGGTTATTAAGCAGTCCGGTCAGGCGGACGAAGGCACCTGCAAGGACCGCGCCGAATACGAGCGCGCGCACCGGGCTGCCAAGGCGCTGCAGACCGATTACACAATCAACGGCTGGCGTCAGGAAGATGGCAACCTGTGGTTGCCGAATCTGCTGGTGCGCGTGCGCGACGGCCTGATCGGCTTCGACACCGAAATGGTGATTGCCGAGGTGTCGTGGATTCTCGGCAAGGAAGGCTTCCGAGTCGAGATCAAGGTCGGACCACCTGATGGCTACCGAACTAAGGCTGGCAAGCTCAAGACGAGCAAATCTCAAAAGGGCGGTGGCCCGCAATGGAGTGATGTGAAATGAGCGACCTCGGCAAGATGCTCGCGCCGTTCGCGCGTCGTCTCGGCAACATGCTGGCTCGGGGTAGCGTGGCTGCTGCCAACGGGGCTGGCAAGATGCGCACCCTGCAGATCCGGATGATGGCCGACGAGACGAAAGACGACGTCGAGCACTTTGAGCCTTACGGCTTCACTTCTGAGGTGATGCCAGGTTCTGAACCGATTGCCGCTTTCTTCGACGGCGACCGATCGCATGGCGTGGTGCTGGTAGTTGCCGATCGGCGCTATCGACTGACCGGAATGACATCCGGAGAGGTTGCACTCTACGATGACCAGGGGCAGAAGGTTTATCTGACGCGCACCGGCATCGTGATCAATGGTGCAAACCTGCCGTTGGTCATCCAGGACGTGCCGACTGCGACGATCAAGGCAGGCACCAAGGTGCGCTTTGAAACGCCGCTTCTGGAAGTGACCGGCCAGATCAAAGATATGAGCGACAGCACCGGGAAAACCATGTCGGCCATGCGCTCGACCTACAACGGCCATACGCATCACGAAAACGATGTGCATGGCGAGACTAACAACCCGACCCAACAGATGTAGCCATGATCAATGACCAACCACTGACCGTCGTTATCGATGGGCAGACGATCCCGCTCGGGCTGGATTCTTCAGAACCGCTGGTCCGCGCCGTCGTCATCAGCCTCTTCACCTGGCGTCGGGCGAATCCGGATGACGATCTCCCGGGTGATCTCCGGCAGGGCTGGTGGGGTGACAACTTCCCAGCCGTGCCGAACGACAGGATCGGATCCCGGCTCTGGCTGCTATCACGCGCCAAGCTGACCAGCGAAACCGTGGTCCGTGCCCGGGAATACGCCGAAGAGGCGCTGGCCTGGCTGGTCAAGGACGGCGTCGCGGTTCGGGTGGTGGTGGAGGCCGAGCGGCAGGGAATTTTCACCCTGGCTCTGGCCTGCCGAATTTACAAGTCCGACGGCACAGTGCCACTCGATGTTCGCTTCACCGATGTATGGGGGTTCCTGAATGTTTAGCCGCCCGTCGCTTGCCGACATTATCCAGCGCGTCCGCAATGATGTGCTTTCGAGACTATCTACCGATGACGTGCTGCGTCGCGCCGATGCCGAGGTGTACGCCCGCGTCATGGGTGGCGTAGCCCACGGCCTCTATGGTTTCATCGAGTGGCTGTCTGACCAGGTCATCTACGATACGGCCGAACTGGAATACCTCGAGCGCTGGTGTTCGATCTGGGGCATCAGCCGAAAGGCTGCTACCGTGGCAACCGGCTCGATCATCTTTACAGTGCAGGCCGGATCGGTAATCCCATCTGGCACTCTGCTGCAAGCCCTCGATGGCGTGCAGTACCAGACGACCGAAGATGCCGTGATCGCAGCGCCAACGGCGACCGCGTCTGTTTCTGCCGTAGTAGCTGCTGCTGCAGGAAACCGGGCAAACGGGCAGAGCCTTTCTCTGGTTTCTCCCGTCGTTGGCGTGCAGACCACGGCAACGGCCGGCGAACTGTCGGGTGGTGCCGATATTGAAACCGACGATGCGCTGCGTGCTCGTCTGCTCGCCCGGATCCAGCAGCCACCGCATGGTGGTGCCTCCTACGACTACATCGCCTGGGCGCTTGAGGTTTCCGGCGTGACCCGCGCCTGGGTGTATCCGGCCGAGCTGGGCCTTGGTACGGTGACCGTCAGATTCGTGCGCGACCTTGATGCCACACCGATCCCGGATGCTGGCGAGGTCGCCGCCGTGCAAGCCTATATCGATGTGCGCCGTCCGGTGACAGCGCAGGTGACTGTCGTAGCACCAGCCGCCGTGCCGATTAATTTCCAGATACAGGGGCTAACACCAAGCAATGCCACCGTGCAGGCCGCTGTCCAAGCCGAGCTGCAGGACTTGCTGCTTCGTGAATCAGTTCCGGGCGGAACGATCCTTCTGTCGCATATCCGCGCGGCAATTTCAGCGGCAGCCGGTGAGACTGACTATGTGCTGGTGTCACCAGCGGCGAACGTCACGAACACCACCGGAAACATGAGCACCATGGGGACGATCACGTGGCTCTAATCGATACCGATTACCTGCACCAGTTGCAGGCTCTGTTGCCGCCCGGACCCGCTTGGCAGAAAGACGACAACGCGCTGCTTACGCAAGTGCTATCCGGTCTCTCCGGAGAGATGGCCCGCGTCGACGGGCGCGCTTGGCAGATCGCTGAAGAAGCAGACCCGCGAACAGTGGCTGAGCTATTTGCTGACTGGGAGCGCGTCACGGGATTGCCGGATGCCTGCGCGGTTGCTTTTGGCGGCACACAAACGGCTGCCCAACGTCGGGCAGCCCTGGTTGGTCGATTGACGACGATGGGCGGGCAGTCGCCAGCTTATTACATCGCACTAGCGGCATCGATTGGCTATGCCATCACGATCACGGAGTTTCGCGCTCATACCGTCCAAGACGATGTCAATTACGCGCTTTTCGGTGGTGCATGGGACTTCGCTTGGCAAGTGAATGCGGCGCTCAACACGATCAACGAAATCACGGTCGACATGACGGTTGAAGACCCGCTCGCGGCTTGGGGTAATGCCCTGCTCGAGTGCGTCATCAATCGACTCAAGCCGGCTCACACCACCCTTCTGTACAGCTACACCTAAAAGGAGCAACCATGGATCGTTCATATGCATCCGGAGCTGCAGGCAGCGCCCCGGCCGCGCCGGCCAGTCCGTCGATCGGCTACCCGACTGCCGGCAACCCTGGAACTGGAACGCCAGCCACCAAGCCTGGTCCGTACTGGTACCACCAAATTACCGAAGAGTTGCTGGCGATTATTTCGGCGGCTGGTATCACGCCAGCGCAGGGAACGCTAACGCAATTGGCGTCGGCTATTCAGTCTGGAAAGTTGTTTTCTTCGGCTGCAGGCGGGACCCCCGATGCCCTGACCGCAAGCTTTGTTCCGACTGTTTCGTCATTGATTAATGGTATGTCGCTGTATGTCCGTGCTGGGTCGGCCAATGTCACGACCACGCCGACCTTCACGCCGGCAAGCGGCACCATCGCAGCCAAGACCATCGTCAAGGGCGCAGGTGGGACACTTTCTGCTGGCGACATTGCAGGGGGCGGGCACTGGATCGAGTTGCAATACGACCAGGTGCTGGATAAGTGGGTGCTGCTCAACCCAGCGACAGGCATCATGGGAAGCTCTTCTGGAACAATCAGCGTAAGTTTCCGAAACCGCATCATCAATGGAGACATGCGTATTGACCAGAGAAACGCAGGTGTGCCGCAGACATTCACTGCTGCCGCTGCGGTTGCCTATTGCGTTGATCGTTTCTATGCATCCTGCTCCGGCGCCAATGTTGTCGGGCAACGCGTTGCCGGGTCAGGGAGTGATCAATACCTTTATCAATTTACTGGCGCCGTTTCCGTCACCAGCATCTTGTTTGGGCAGCGCATTGAAGCGACAAACATCTATGACCTCGCCAATACGACATGCTCGTTCTCTGTGGAACTCTCCAACTCAGCATTAACGAGTGTGGTCTGGACGGCTTATTACCCAACATCATCAGACAACTATACTAGCAAGACTCAAATCGCGACCGGAAGTTTTAGCGTTAATTCCACGCTAGCCAAATATGCTGCGCAAATTAGTTTGCCGTCAGGCGCTCAAAACGGCTTGTGTATCGAGTTGAGCGTTGCTGGGCAGACAAGTGGTACGTGGAAGATAGGTCAGTTTCAGTTTGAGTCCGGGAGTAACCCATCAGCCTTCGAACGTAGGCATGTCTGGTACGAACTCGGTCAATGTCAGCGCTACTACGAAAAGAGTTACGAGGCTGGTGTAACTCCTGGAAGCGCCACTCGAGTTGGGATTGTGAATATAGGTGCGCTATTCAATGCTTCTGCGCAATATCTTGGTGCCGAATTCAAAGTACCTAAACGTATTGCGCCCTCAACAATGTCTTACTGGGACGGAGGAGGAAATCCCAACAAGGCTTGCTACAACTCTGGTGGAACATGGTACGACAACGGGATCGTTGTAGCTGCGTACAACACGAGTACACGAAACTTCTACGTTAGCTGCTCTGGGCAGTCAGGCTATGCGCAGAATTTTCTACATTTCAATGCTGATGCGGAGCTCTAACCATGTTCAAACTCAATATAGAGGGAACGTTTGCCAACAAGATTGGAACGGGCGAATGGCACGACGTTGAAAGTTCGCTGGAGTTTCTGAATTGGGTAGCAGGCGGAAATACACCAGAACCCTATGATCCACCTACCCTCGTGCAATTGGCCATGCAACGTCGGCAGGAAATTCTTATATCGCTTAATGCGATCGATGCAAAAAGCATACGCGCACTCCGTGAAAACGACCAGACTCGGCTTGCTGAACTTGAGGAGCAGGCAAAGAAATTGCGCAATAAGCTTAATGAAGTGCAGTTATGAGCGATCCAACGCATTCTCTCCCATTCAGGGTAAATCAACCGGATGGTGCAATCTGACGCGACGGCCAGCGGTGCATTCTTGGCGGCTGCGGAAGAGTGCCGCAATGACGTCTTTACATAGTCTTGGTCACTGAAGAATGCGCTGACCTGACTTATTTCCGGCCTCGACAAGGGCCGCCTCATCGTTTTAACCACGCGGTCATCGGAGAGCATTCCGGCGGCCGTTTTTTTTGGAGAGGTTAAATGCCAGAACCAACCAGTAGTGGAGTTGCAGGTGCTGCCGCCTTTAAGGCAGTCGGAGGTGCGGCAGCCGGAGGAGCGCTGCTTGCCACCATTGTCGTGATGTTGATGACGCCGCCCCGATCCAGTCGAGAATGGGCCGTTGGGGTGATCAGTACTGTGGTTACCGGCATTGGCGGTGGGGCCATCACCGTCGAGTATTTTGGGTTGCAGGGCTGGGTGCATTCGGTAACAGGACTTGCTGCCTTGGGTGGCTTGATATTCGGCTGTGGCCTGCCTGGATGGGCCATCGTGCGCTGGGTATTCAATTTCATCGAGAAAAACCGTGATGCTGGAATCGATGAGATTGCACACGACATGAAGGAGATACTGTAATGAACGCTCAGGACTTCATCAAGCTCATTGGCCCAGCCGCACAAGCTTCGGCCAAAGCGACCGGCGTGCCTGCAAGTTTCACCGTAGCAGAGGCAGCGCTTGAATCGGGATGGGGTGCGTCACAGCTTGCCACTCTAGGAATGAACCTGTTCGGTGTGAAGGCCGACCCGTCTTGGCACGGCGATGTCTTGACACTGAACACTCGGGAGTTTCTGCACGGCACCTGGGTTATGGTGCCTGCGCGTTGGCGCAAGTACGCCGATTGGCAGACGTGCATGGACGATCACGCGGCGTTCTTGCACCAGAACCGCCGATACGAATCATGTTTTTTGTGCGCGACCGGTGACGCCTTCGCCAAGGCGGTGGCGCAGGCTGGATACGCGACAGATCCTGATTATGCGGCCAAGCTCACGTCCATTATCGACCGGCACAAGTTAGTCAATTTGGACGGGGTGGCGTGATGTTTCCGATTCTGAACGTTCTAGCTGCGTTTCCATGGCGGTTGATTGCCATTGGTGCGCTTGCTGCAGTCATATTCGTCGGTGGATGCCAATTTGGGGAGAACCGTGTTGCCGCCAAGTGGGGCGCGGAAAAACTCGCGGTTGCTCAGGTCGTTGCCAAACAGGCAGACAAAACTGCCTCCATCAACGCGCAGGAATCCGCTATCAATCAGGAGATTTCAAATGAATTTCAGAAAACCAAAGCTGCCATTGCCACCAATGGCCGCGATTTGCTTGCCCGTGTTCCTGTGCGCGTGCGCGTCGACGCCGCAGGTCGTGACAGCGCCGTGCCCAGCGTTCCCGACAGTCCCAGCCGATCTGCTTCAGTCACCACCAACGCTATACCTGCTGCCGAGCAACCATCAGGCAACGCCACCTGCGAAAAACTAGCCGAAGATGCGGCTCAAACGACGCTGATTCTGGTGGAATTGCAGCGGTGGTATCAGGAGCAAGCAGCGGCATTTTCGAGCCCAACTTCTTCTACGTGGCACTGACATGGTGCTGGCTTTGGGCTGAGAGGTGTGAGCGCTTCAACACATCGATCGACGATGTTTGTAAACCCAAAATCACATGGATCGTCTGTGCATGCGCCTATGTCGCCGGCAACTAACAATCACGCATGTTGCACGACAATAAATGCCCGCAAAACACTGCAGGCATCATTTGTCGCAGCCTACTTGAATTACTTTACTTTAGTGAGCAAGAAGCGATCAATGCAAAGTACATCGATGTCAGTTGAAAGGAAGCATCTTATTGCGTCCTCCGGGGTTTCGACGATAGGTTCACCGGCGACGTTAAACGATGTCTCCAACACCATAGGTATGCCTGTGCGCTTGTCGAATGCCTTTATCAAGTCGTAGTAAGGCGCATTGACATCTCTGGTGACGGTTTGCACTCGTGCTGTGTTATCCACGTGTGTAATTGCAGGCACCAACTCTCCCTTGCCTGGTTTTACGTAGGCTGCCAGAAGCATGAAGGGCGCATCGACGTCTAACTCGAAGAATTCGCTAGAACGCTCAGCAAGGACTGACGGTGTGAAGGGGCGGAAGCTTTCCCGAAATTTCACTCTCGAGTTGAGAATGTCTTTCATGTCATGACGTCGTGGATCGGCAATGATGCTTCGATTGCCCAGTGCCCTTGGTCCAAATTCACTTCGCCCTTGATACCAACTCGTAATCTGTCCTGCCTCTATGGCAGCTGCCATAACGTCATAAAGTTCGGCTAGGTCGTCGAACTCCTTGATCACGATAGAGCTATCGCCCTTGCGGGCTTCAACCGCTTTGCGGATTTCTGCCTCTGAGTACAACTTGCCAAGTGAATCTGTCGTCGCGACATATTTTCTTGGATTGTTTTGAAGTTGATTGTAGGCATGGAGGGCTTGCCCTACCGCCAAACCATTGTCACCGGAATTCGGATGGATAAAAATATTGTCAAATTTGGATCGTGCCAAGACTTGATAATTCGCCACGCAATTCAACCCTACGCCGCCTGCGATGCAAAGGTTCTTGCTGCCCGTATTCTCGTAAAGCCAGTCAGCAAGATATACCATCACATCTTCTGTTAGCTTCTGCACTGCGAAAGCTAGATCCTTGTGAACATCTGTGAACTCCTCACCCTTCTGCTTTCTTTTGAACTGTCTCAAAAAGCGGCCATAGGAAGGAAGTTTGTAGAGCACCTTTTCAGGCATAAACCCACGCTTGATGAGTTTGACCGGATGCCGTATGTCGAAGTCGAGGGTGTCAAATTCCAATTCGTTTTTTAGGGTGTCGTAATACGTGGATTTTCCATAGGGTGCGAGTCCCATGGTTTTTCCCTCTTCGTTTGTTTCGAACCCCGCCGCCTTTGTAAAGGCCGCATACATGCCGCCAAGGCTGTATCTGACTGGTAGATCCCTGAGTATTTCTATGGAGTTACCCTTACCATACGCCAGGCATCCGGATAACTGATCGCCACCAGTTCGCGCGAGAGGCACTCCTTGCCCATCGACCACCATGATGGCAGCCTCTTCAAAAGGCGATGGGAGAAACGCTTGGCATGCGTGAGAGAAATGATGCTCCGGAACAATAAATTCAATATTCGGATTGCGATCCTTAAAGAATTTCCGGGCGCTCTCGTTATATCGGTAGCTATAAACCACGCAGGTTACGTCGCTTAATGAAATGCCTCCCGCATCTAGCAGGTAGTCGAGCAAGAGGTTGAATTTTTCCAGCTTATGAAAATCGACATTCGAGTAGTCCCCCTCGAAATCGAAAGGAAGATCCAGATGTTCCTGATAGACCTTCGGGTCACTGGTCCAGCCGAATGTCTCCAGGTCCACCTTGGTAATTGGCAATAAAATGTCATTTTTTACTCGGGTCAATCTTTCAAGACTTGTGGCAACAGTAACTACACCATCAAGACACACGACCCCACTGAAGCCGTGACCACTTAGAGTAAAACTCAGTATGCAATTTCTCTTCATTTTCTTACCCACATCTTTCCGATTTGTGAATGGTTGACCCATTGGTCAACCGAGCAGCAGTGTTAGTGTTATTCAGTGCAATGTTCGCGATCCAGGGATGGCGTCATTGCTGACAGACTCGTGCGAGTCGTATGCAACGCTGTATGAATCATCTGTGTGAATTGTAAACTTCTCGTCTGTGCTAGCACAGCCTCTTGCCTTGCGGGCCTCATCCAAATTTGCACGAATAGTCGTTGTAAGTTCGTGGTGAGGTCCAAAGATCTTTTCACGTATTACCAGGGCGCGGCGCCATAAGCTTTCTGCTTCAAGATGACCATGGGCCGCCTGGAGCAACTGCGCCAGATTGCTGAGGCTGTTAGCCGTGACTGAGTGATCTGGCCCAAGCGTCATTTCATTGATTGCCAATGCCTGACGAAATAGTGACTCGGCCTCGGATGTTCGACCTTGCGAGCGATAGAGCACTGCCAAATTGCTCATGGTAACGGCAGTGTCTGGGTGGTTCTTTCCGAAAACATCTGTGCAGATTGCTACTGCGCGCGACAAGAGTGGCTCCGCCTCAGAAAGTCTGCCTTGGTTTTCGTATACATTTGCCAAGCAATTTAAAGTCGCAGCAACATCAGGATGACTAGACCCTAAACTTCGACTAAGGACGCTGAGAGCGTGCAATAAGAGCGGTTCTGCCTCTGCATACCGCCCTTGATTGACATAGAGGACCGCCAGATTGTTTTCCGTTCTTGCAGTATCGAGATGATCTGGCCCATTCACTTTTGTTCGGCTGGCCAGCACTCGTAATAACGGTGGCTCTGCTTCAGCAGATTTGCCTTGTGAATTAAATAGCAGTGACAGATTGCTGAGGATTAGCAAAGTATCCGGATGCTCAGAGCCCAATGCCTTCTCTGTGATTGACAGGGCTCTCAGAAGCAACGGAGCAGCCTCGTCGTAGCGCCCCAATAGCCGATAGAGCATCGCTAGGTTACTTATTGCGGTAGCAGTTTCGGGGTGATCAGACCCGAGGTTCTTCTCTCGACTTTTTAGTACACGCAATAAGAGAGGCGTGGCGTCTTCGTATTGAGCTTTTGACGCGAAAAGAACAGACAGGTTGTTGATCGTTGTTAGCGTATCCGGATGATCAGGTCCCAAGGTTTTTTCCCGGATAGCCAAGACACGCAACAGCAAAGGTTCTGCATCCGCGTATCGACCGTTTGTAAAGAGCAGAACGGCCAGTTCGCTTAGTATTGCTAAGGTCTCAGGGTGCTCTGGCCCCAACACCTTTTCACGAATTGCTAATTCCTTTTGAAAACGAATCTCCGCCGGCATACCCCACCCAAAAAGGAACGGAGCCCTAAGTACCTGCAAGCGTAAAGAATCCCAATAGTTAATCAACGTGAGTCCCGCTGCTAGTCTGACTAAATATTCGCTTGGCCAAGAAATATGCACCAGGCTCAGTTAAGTGCATGGTGTCAAAGGACGAGAGATCGCGCCAGTCTTCACCAACGCGGGTCATGCACGCTTTCCCATCACAAAAAATGTTCATCGCCGAGATGTAGTCCACGCCGAGCACTTGGATTTTGGCAGCCATTTCCTTATCGAAGACAAATGAGTCTGCATCAAAGCCCTTGGATGACATCGCCGGAGTTGGAATCTCCTTATGAATGGTCCATTCTGCAAAAATTTGTTTTGGAAGTTGCGGCCTCCAGAGAGGCAATGGTCCAACGATAATGATTCGCTTCACACCTTGAGATTGCAAAAAGGCTACCGTTTTTGCAAGCAAGTCAGGAACATTGAAATCTGTATCGTATCCAGCATATTTTGTGTACTTGATCCAGTAGCCAGATAACACAACTGTCTCTGGCTTGAGGTCAGTGATTTTTTTGGTTACGAACTGATTTACGCTGCGGCAGTGCTTGTTATTTGGGTCGTCAAAATCAAGAAATGGGGGACAGTTGCTAGTGGTGTATTGAGCCAGTATGCGCCCCTGTTCCGCTTGAACTTTAGCTAGACCTGGGTAGAAGCTCCCTGCGATTGAGTCACCCCAAAGCAGCATCGATCCGGCTCGCTGTTTGGCAACATCACCGCTACAGATTTCGGCGAAATCATGTTCGTAGTCTGCAGCCTTCAGATTGAAGCATGTTCCAGAACGCCAAGCACCCACCAAGTCAAAGGTCTTTTCATATCGAATAATGTTGGCGACGTAGTCGGGAAACCGTTTTGCATAGCCTGCGGATTGGTAAGTTGCAGCGCCCATGCAGCCGATGCTGAAAATCAGCACTGACAAAGCGATCGGCACCTTCCGATTCGTCTTAAGCATTCCGCTCCGGACGGGCTGTTCAAAGCATTTGTATGTCAGGTAAGAAAGCACAAATGCAACGATGGTGGCAACTACTCTAGACTTGAAGTCGTATCCGGCTATTCTGGTAAAGGCAAATAGGGGCCAATGCCAAAGATAAAGTGGGTAGCTTATTAATCCCACAAAGACCATAGGCTGGCTGCTCAATATCTGCTTATTTACTATTGCATTGGGGCCGGCGTAAATCAGCAGTGCAGCGCCAAGAACTGGCAGTAGAGCCCACCATCCTGGAAAATCCATGGCTTTGTTCAATCCAAATACTGCAGCCAGAATCAGAACGGTGCCAACAATAGAAATAGCATGTCGGCCATTCTTTGAAACAGCAAATTGGTGATTTGAAATTGATAGCCAAGCGAGTCCGCCACCCACCAGTAGTTCCCAAAAACGGGAAACTGGCAAATAGAAAGCATTAGCAGGTTCAGACTGAATAAGAAGGATATTTAAGGCAAATGACGCCACGAGCGCGATAACGATAACTCGCCCAAAATTTCCAAGGAATCTCCAGGACAACAGCAATACGACTGGCCAGACCACATAAAACTGTTCCTCGACCCCAAGTGACCAAAGATGAAGTAACGGCTTTAATTCACTAGCGGTGTCAAAGTATCCAGTCTCTAACCAATACCCTATGTTCGCGACGAAACCTGCGCCCGCTGCTATGTGTTTTCCGAGGGATTCATAATCGGAGGGCTCTAGCCAGATATAACCAGCAGCCCAAGTTGAAGCAAGGACGAGAATTAATGCTGGAAAAATGCGCCGAATTCGCCTGCTGTAGAAATGCCAAAAGGAGAAAGTTCCATCTTTCAGTTCAGAAAGGATGATTTTCGATATTAAATAGCCGGAAATCACAAAAAAGATGTCGACGCCGACAAACCCGCCGGATAATAGGCGAGAACTGGCATGGAAAGCGACGACGGACAGGACCGCGACGGCGCGCAATCCGTCGATATCGGCCCTATATTTCAAGGAAGGGTTGCTCATACTGAAATCCAAAGTCAATCGCCGTTCGGCGGTGCCCCACATAAGGGAGCAAGTTTACTTTGGGGCCGCCAATTGCCACCCCTCGGCTCGCTTTTTCGCGTAGTCAAATGGTTTGTGGACCGGGCGACGGCGTCTATGAGCGATAAACGCACCATTTTACTTCGATCTTCAACCTCAGGGAAGCTTTATGCCTGTAGGCTTTATGCCTGTAGGATTCTTGCTCCGGAAACCTACAAAGCGACATGGCCGTCTCACATGTTGCCGCTGTTGAAAACGGAATGTTGAGCGTGATTAGCGACCGACCTCAGTCAGGCTCAACTGGAGAGCTGGCTAGGGGCTGAAAGTTGGTTGTACTGACCGCCGTGGCTGCGTTCACTCTGTTGCGCTGACCCAAGAATGGAGAAGTAAGAATGGCAAAGCCCGTCGAGATTGGTGCCCGGAGTTTCCGGACCCAGAGCAGCGCCCTTGAACACTTTAAGGCTCTACTGCACCGTTATCAAGATGGTCAGCGCATTGCCGACCAGGGCGATCATGCCGACCTAACGGATCTCATCGAGCGGTATGACCTGGTGCTCGATGCTGTCGGTGAGCCAACGAAAGGTGCGGGCCAGATCGCACATTTCGAGCGACGGCTGAATACGGGGACCGGCTGGAGCAGCTCGGGGTTCTGGGTTGTTCGTCAGGACGGAAGGGCTACCGACTTCTCGTACATCGACGCCGTGAAGGGCAAACCGAAGGGCCGTTCGCAGAACTTTTACAACGCCTGCCGTCAGGCCGTCGCACTTGACCTCATCCAAGCCAAGAAAAAGGCCTTTGTCCAGTACGGAGACGATCAGGGCCGGGTCGAGTGTGAATTGACCGGAAAGATGGTCACCATCGACGATGCGCATCTGGACCACGCGTGGCCGTACTTTTCACACTTGGTGAGCGGATTTCGAGCTGCCAGGAACTGGTCGAGAGAAATTCCGGAGGGAGTCGTTTCTGACCCGGCTGACGGGCAGACCACGGCGACCTTTCTCGACAGCGCTGTGGCTGATGCTTTCCGCGCTTTCCACAACGATCAGGCCATGCTCCGAATCCTCTCTCGGGAGGCTAATCTTCAAACGGCTAGCTCAGCGCGGCGGCCGAAAGTAGCGCGGCCGATCTCCTTGGTGTAACCGCGTGCTGCTTGGCTGAGTCGGACTGAGGATGCCGCACTGAAGATGCCATTCCGCCACGGCCTTTGAAATTTCGTCATCGGTAATGGGGGCTGCGCAGAAGCTTCAATTCAGGCATCATGACACGTACAATCTTTTCATTCTCCGAAGCATTGCCGTGACTTGGGCTTGTGCGGCATAAATTACGTTTCGGTGGGGCTATAGAAAAAACAAGATGCGAATATAGAGGGTGGTATGAGTGCAGCAGGAACGAATGCCCTAAAGGTGGTGACTGGACCTGAGCAGGGTGCAACTGAGCAATCTGTCAGGATTCCGCGACTGAACGAACGGCTTACTGAAGAGCTGGTAATTGCACTCGTCGGCCCTGTAGGCTCTGGCTGTTCGACGACCTACGCGACACTCAATGAGATATTGGGCAGCCAGTACTCCTACGAAGTGCATTACTACAAGCTCAGCGAATACATCGCTCAAGGAGCCAAACTCGTCGAGGATGCCATCGCCGATCAACTGCCCGCAGCCGATCGCGTTGATATGTTGCAGACAGTCGGCGATAAGCTCCGAAAAGCTTGTGGATCCTCATACTTGGCTGCGAAGGCAGTCGAGAAGATTGCCGAGCAACGAGATCTCGAGGGTTTCGGAAAGACGGCGGATGGCGTTGCAGTGCCGAAGAAACTGCGGCAGGTCCACATCATCGACTCTATCAAGCACCCAGAAGAACTCAAGCTGTTGCGTTCGACGTATGGCGAGATCTTCTGGCTGATCGGAGTCTTTGCGCCATTGGGGGTTCGCGAGCAGCGGCTCACGTTACAGCAGAATTTGGACAAGGCAGCGCTGAGCAAGATTATTCAGCGAGACTATCGCGAAGAAGACGATCACGGTCAAAAAGTCCGCGATGTGTTTTACCAAGCCGACTTCTTTGTCCGAAACGACCAAGAAAACAAGATCCAGTTAGAAAAGTCACTGGATCGGTTTTTGGAAATCATCTTCGGCAGTCCGGTTCATACGCCGACGCTGGATGAGTCCTCAATGTATGCTGCATACGCTGAGGCTGCGAAATCCGCTTGCCTGTCGCGGCAAGTTGGCGCGGCGGTCGTAAGTGGAAAAGGTGAATTGATCGGACTTGGTCGTAATGATGTTCCGCAGTACGGCGGCGGGCTCTATACAGAAGACGCCGGTGCTGGCGATCATCGTTGTCATGCCTGGCAGGACAGGCGCTGCCACAACGACAAGAAGAAAGATGTGCTTTACCAGCAGATTTTCGAGAAGCTAAAGAAGAGCAACCTGCTGGCTGAAGGGGTCCGTCCAGAGGACGTGGCCAAGGCAGTCAAGGCGACGGACGTAAAGAGCCTGATCGAGTACTCACGGGCGGTGCATGCTGAAATGGACGCCATTACATCAGTAGCAAGGACTCACAAGGCGGGTCTGTTGGGTGGAACGCTGTACTCAACGACCTTCCCCTGTCATTCCTGTGCGCGGCATATCGTGGCCAGTGGTATTTACAAGGTGTTTTTTATCGAGCCGTATCCGAAGAGCCTGGCCACGGAGCTACACTCCGATGCGGTGTCGGAGAGCGAGGGCGATGCCGGAAAAAAGGTCCTGTTCCTTCAGTTTTCAGGAATAGCGCCGAAAAACATCCTTAAGCTCTTCAACGTCGGATTGACACGAAAGGGCAGCGATGGGAAACTGAAGCCCTTCGACAAGAAGACTGCGTCTCCTGTCGTCAAGGTCTCATTAGACGATTATTCGACTCACGAAAAGTGGGTCATTGCGGAGCTAGCCGAGAATGAACAACAAGCGTCACAAGGTAAACAACCAGCTCTCTTTGACGCTTGAGTTCTCGCCGCAGAATGTCCAGAGCGCCTGTTCCACAGTGGCACCTGTCCAGCAGCGTTCTGCCGGCATCATCGCATTCCCAACCCGCCAATCTCAGGGGACGAGCTTTCGTGAGCGTGTCATCCAGGACCTGAGGAAAACCCGGGTCATGGTCGCAGATTAGAAACGTCCTGACATCGGACCCATGCACAGCTCGGAACTCCCGGGCTGTTTTGTTTATAGGATGCGTTGTGCGTTCAAGGTTGCAAATTCGATTGTTAAAGGCGGAACCGAACTGGGCGTGCGTCCAAGATCTACGGGGTATCCCGAAAGCAAACCCATTGATTTCGCAGTTGGTCTTGCAAAAACTCAAGGCACCCCATACAATCCGCCACCTTGCGCACATGCGCGCAGAGCGGTGAAGGGGTGGTTGTAATTGCAACGCTTCTACACCACCAAATTCCAATGAGGAGATGCGAGTAGTTCCGAGGAGTTGGTAGTAAAGAAATTCGCAAAGATTTCTGCCTACCCAGTCCATATAACGAACTCTCTCGACTCCAAAGCTAGAAAAATCAACGACTTAGAGCGTGTGTCACGCTCAAGAAAGCGGCCCCAGCAGGGGCCGCAGTCGTTTTAGCCTCCCAATTTATTACCCGGGTAGTTGCGCGAGCGTCTGCAGTAATGTGCGGCGGTTGTCGTCAGCTGACAGCGTCGCGCCATTGGCTTGCGCTTCTTCCGACCACTTGCGCGCCCACCCCATGACTTCCTCAGGATTGAAGCGTACGAGTTTGCCCACTCTGGTATGCGGAATACCAAGTGTTTCCCGAACCTGTGGGTGAGTGAGCGTGTACATGGGGATTCCTGTGGCCGCAGACAGCTGCCGTGGGGACAGCCACCTCGTATTGGCTGGAAGGATCACATCACTTGCTTTTTGCCAGGTTGATTCGTACAAGGCGCTGTGTTCGTAGGACTCGATTTCATCGAGCGGGTAGATCACCCGCTTTGAGAGCTTGAGGAACCGTGGCCCTCGACCTTCGCATCGCCAGCGTTGCAAAGTCTTGGAACTGATCCCCCAGCGCTGAGCCAGCTCGTTTTCGTTAAGCACTAGCTTTTCCATTGTGTAACTCCTATGAGTATTTGAGAAGTTCACATTTGGGGACCTAATTCGTCAAAAGCCAAGCAGAGACAGGTTGCAGCTAATTTGCAATATTCCAAGTAGTCGGATAAAAACGAAAAGTATCCTTGCTTGCCTGTAAGCTGCGCCCATGTACCTGCTCTATTGCGACGAAACCAATTTTCAAAAATTTCCCGGTGACTTTTTTGTCTATGGGGGTATCGCTGTTAAAGGGGACAAAGCGAAGGGGCTTGCTGATGAGCTAGCTGCAATAAGGCAGGCATTTGGTGTGGAGCCAGAGTTCGTTCTCAAATTCAACCCAGGGCCTGATGAGATGGCTCATCAAGAATTCATAAATCTCAAAAAAGCATACATGGCCGCAGCCGTAAAGCACGAGGTAAAGCTACTTGTAAATTTATTGCTTCATGACATTGCCGCCAACTCGGATGAAGCAAGACGCAATGGAATAAATACTCTGTGCTTTCACTTCGACTGCTTACTAGGCAGAGACAAATCTCCGGGAGTCGTATTGATAGATCGATTCAATGACAAAAAGTTGGATCAACATTTGACCGAAAAAGTTTCGATTGGCTTGACTGGGAATTTTCCATTCAGTAGAGCCATGAAAATTAACAATATCGTTGGCTACCACATAGCTTCTATTGGACAGTCGCATTTTTGCAGTCTTGTTGATGTGGTTCTTGGGTCGTTACGATTTTCAATTAATGCGTTTACACAAAATAAAAAAGAGCATGAGAAGTCAGCCCGATTAATCTTGCAACAACTATCCCCATTATTTTTTCGAGAAAAAGGGGGGATTTCCAATGGCGAGAAAGTCCATCCTATTAGTTTGTGGTTTAGCCCTAAGGATGTGAGGCATCCAAAATATCGTGAAATGTACATTGCGCTTCGCGAATATTTTGAAGTGAATGGCATTGGCATAGAGCAGTCTATTTAGGCATTGAAATGCCATGATAGATTTCGAAAAATAATGAGTTTGGTAACTTATCCCGTGACGCTTATCTACTCTGCTCTTGTTCTAGCGTTGGTCATCGGCTACTTGCTTGGCCGCTACCGCGCCTCATCTTTGCAAAACCGAGGGGAAGCTCTGGTCTGCCGAGAGCTGCAGGCCGATTTCTCAGGGCCAGACTTTCATCTCCTGAATCACATCACGCTGAAGCTAAAGGATGGCACCACGCAGGTTGATCACATCTTGGTGTCCCGATTCGGTGTGTTCGTGATCGAGACCAAAGATTACAAGGGTTGGATCTTTGCGAACGCCAAGCATGCAACCTGGACGCAGGTGCTCTACCGAGTGAAGTTCAAATTTCAGAATCCAATTTTCCAAAACATGCGGCATGTGCGTGCCGTTGAGGAGCTTCTCGACTTTTTGCCGCCAGAGGCAGTTAAGTCAGCGGTGGTTTTCACTGGCAGCGCAGAGTTCAAGACCGATATGCCCTCCGGCGTATTCACGCTTTCAGGACTCATTGATCACCTGAAGTCAGCCACTGAAGAAGTCATGTCCCTGAATCGAGTTCAGTTCTGCGTCGGTCGTTTGGAGACAGCTCGACTTGCCATTACCGGGCAGACGGATGTCGAGCATGTGAAAAGCTTGCAGCGCAAGCATGGTGGTCCGAGGTAGTCCCCTCACTCACGCACAAACAAGATACGCAGACGATTCCGATCCCTAGGATTGCAAGTGAACTTGAGAGATGGCTCTCAAGAAGCTTTCAGGGGATTGATATGGAAAAACTGGTGCTCGATGAGCACGATCTGTCTGCGCGTTGGGGCGTGAATGTCAAAACGCTAAAGCGTTGGCGAAACGAAGGGCGCGGACCGCGTTACATAAAAATTGGTAGATCCGTGACCTATCTTCCGAAAGACATTGAACACTTCGAAACCCATGCTCTATACATAAAGGGCAGTAGTGCTGGCGCTGTTGGGCCTTTGCCGCTGGGCACGACTACCCCAGTGCATAGCCGAGCGGTGGTTCCAGCTGGTCCTCGGTCTCCCCAGCAAGAAATCGTTGACTTGATGGCCACAGCGTTGTTGCGTTTGCGCGCAGCTGGACCGCCACCCAGTCATCCATCACAAACTCCCACTGTCAATGAAGTTGGCAGCGAGGTGCGTGGACGTCGTCGGTTTGGTGTGCGTGTGTTGAGCCGAATGACGGACGAGGGTTGACGGGGAAAAACCGAGGCGTGTGCGTAAATGAGGGTAGTGGCTACCAAGCGCCACGAACCTCTCATGAGCTGCAAACTGAGCTACTGACCTCACATGAGTGCGGGATGAGGGTTCGTGGTGATGGGGAACTTGACCACCAGTTAAGAACCGTAAGTACGCAAGTACTTGCGGTTTTTTACTTTATGCCGTGCGTGGGTCTATGAAATATCGATTCTTGAAGCAGTCAAGCTGTGCATTGCTATTTTGCGCTGCCTCGTTTTCTACATTTGCAAGTTTGCAGGATGAGATACAGGTTTACACAGATGAGATCAATGAGCCCGGCGAGTATGGTGTTGAGCTTCATATGAACACAACGCCAAAGGGAGTAACGTCGCCCAGCTACTCCGGTGAGGTTGTCAATCATCATGCAACACGCCTCACGGCAGAGCTTTCCAGAGGGTTGACTAAGACCACGGACATTGGTTTGTATGTCCCCACTGTGCTCAACAGCAATGGTCAGTACGACCTTGCTGGCCTAAAGATGCGATTCAAATGGTTGCCAATCCAACCAGAAGATGCGGATGGTTTTTTTGCTGGGATGAATTTCGAGTGGGGTCAGGTTCAGCAGAGGTACTCTGAGTCGCCTAGAAGTGGCGAAATTCGAAATATCTTCGGATGGCGAACTACAAATTGGCTGTTTGTTGTGAACCCTATTTTCGGGTTTGATGCTTCGCCCGGCTTTTCGCATGTGCCATCTTTGGAGATCGCTACAAAAATCAACAGGAAAGTCAGCGAGTCACTATCCATTGGATGGGAGCGTTACAACGATAGGGGACCTTACAACAAGATGTTGCCCTTAGCGAATCAAGGTTTGGTGAACTATGTGGTGCTTGATTACGAAGGATCAGACTTTGACGTCAATTTTGGCGTTGGGCGAGGTTCAACCGATGTCAGTGATAAATGGACGGTCAAAGCAATCGTCGGATATTCATTCGGCAAGTGATGAGATTTCACTAAATCGCTGATCTCACAGAGGTGATGCCACTAATAGAAAGCGCCCACTGACCACCGGTTTTGTGGTGTACCCCGCGCACTCATTATCCCGGTCGTACACCCAAGACTTCCAGCCTTCTGGCACGGCGATCACCAGGTTCGCATCGCTGCGGCCTTCGAGAATCAGTATGTCTTGGGGGAGCTTGAGGGGGCTGGCCAAGCCAAATGCATCGCCGACCAACACACGGACGCGGCAATTTTCTGATTCATGGATTGGCACCTCTTTCGCAGGGAGGTGAAAAGTCTGCGCTGGTGAGTGCCGCAGCTCGGCTGGGAGATTGATGAACATCTGCACCGCATGAATTCGTGAGCCACTGACGGGCGTTTGCGTATGTTGCACCCCGCTACCCGCCAGTGTCCAGTGCACGTCACCCGCGCCGAATTGGTGGTTCGTGCCAACGCTGTCAGCGGAGATCATGTGACCTAGCGTGTCCTCGAACAAAATCGCAACAGCACTGATATGGCGATGAGGGTGCAGTGGGAAGGTCGGGGCCGTCATCACATAGCTGTCACACAGAAGCACCGCCCCGGCGGCCGGTTTCTCGTGCCATTGGTAACCAAAAAAGCCTGAGCTTTCTCCATGTCCGATTCTTGCGTCTGGTGCTCGCATATTGGCCTTGTTGAGTTTGCGGAACGATCGTGCGAGTGGGGTATACCTTGTTCCCCGTGAAATTAAACCTCTCTAAGATCCGACATCTTCAAGCTAGATTGTTCAGGAGGTGCGACTATGAAATTAGCCGGGAAACTTAGCGTTTGGGGTGCGTTGGTTTTGGTGGGAGCGCTTGCCCAAGCTCAACCCCAAACCACAGGAGTTTCTGTGCAGTGGTTGGGCCAATCTGCTTTCAAGATCACATCGCCACAGGGGAAGGTCATTATCACAGACCCGTGGTTAAAGGCTAATCCTTTAACACCCATTGAGTTCAAAACGTTGGAAAACTTGGGCAAGGTGGATGTGTTGTTGGTGACACATGGTCACTTGGATCATTTTGCAGATGCGCCGGCCATCGCGAAGCTGAACAACATCCCAATGTACGCACCCGGAGACATGAACGCTTCAGTTGTTGCGTTGGGGATTCTTCCGCCGGAGTTGGCGCCTCGATTCAACAAGTCTGGTTCCGTAGAGCCTAGTCCTGGCATCAAAGTGACGGCCGTTCATGCAGAGCACTCGTCGGTCATTAACTGGAAGAACCCAGCAACTAACAAAGACGAAATCCATGTGGGCGGTGAGCCTGTTGGCTACATCATTGAATTGGAGAATGGTTTCAAGATTTATCACATGGGGGATACAGGCTTATTTGGTGACATGAAAATGATTGCCAACTACTACAAGCCAGATTTGTTGTTGATTCCCATTGGTGGGAACTTCACGATGGGCCCCAAAGATGCAGCCTATGCCGCGCGTGAGATGTTGAAAATTTCTAACGTCATTCCAATGCACTATGGCGCTAATCCGCTTGCCAAAGGAACTTCGCAGGAATTCCTTGGGTTGATGAAGGGCTCGAAGCTCAACGTCTTTGTGTTGACGCCCGGTGAAGTCAAGAGCTTTAACCCATGAACGTCAAGCGTTTCCTCTATGCGTTGATTACAGTCCTCCTTGGGAGCGTCGCTTTTGCGGCTGAGCCTAATGATGCAGACGCAGTTGCTAAAACACTAGCGCCATCGGGTGAGTTGAGCGTGGGTGTTTATTTAGGAAGCCCAACATCCATGGTGATTGATCCTAAAAATGGAGAGATCCATGGCGTTGCCATTGAATTGGGGCAGTCTTTGGCCAAGGTGATTCATCGCCCTGTTCGAATCGTGCAGTTTGACAGAGTGGCGCAAGTGATTGATGCGTTAAAGCAGGGGCAGGTCGATATGACCTTTACAAACGCAACTGCTGCGCGAGCAAAGGATGTGGATTTCACAGCACCCTTGATCCGTTTGGAGCTGGGCTTACTGGTCCCTGTTGCATCACCCGTCAAGCAATTCATGGATGTCAATGACGCCGCGTTTCGCTTGGGCGTTGCGAAGGGCAGTTCATCGCAAAACGTTCTAGGGGCAAAGCTCAATCTGACGAAAATCGTTCCAGTTGAATCATTGGATCAAGCAAAGAAAATGTTGATGTCTGGTGAGTTAGATGGTTTTGCCACTAACAAGGGCATCTTGTTTGAAATGAATGAGCATCTAAACGGCTTCAAAGTTTTGGATGACCGGTGGGGTTTAGAAACCCTAGCGATTGCTGTTCCTAAGGGGCGTGATCAGGGCATGCCTTTTCTAACGGAGTTCGCAAAACAACAATTGACCACACGCGAGATAGATGCGATTGCCCGTCGTGCCGGACTTCGTGGCATCGCAAAAGACTGATCCAGAGGATGATTAAATGAAAAAACATGCAGCACAACTGGCTTTTTTAGTGATGACTTTCATGGGGGCGATCCCATCAGCACACGCACAAGCGTTTCCAACTAAGCCTATTAAGGTTGTGGTCGGCTATGCCCCCGGAGGTGCTGTCGATGCTGTCGCCAGATCCGTTGGTCAAGCCATGGCTAACAGCATGGGGCAAGCTGTTGTCGTGGATAACAAGCCGGGCGCGGGAACCAATATTGCTGTGAAGTCGGTGATCTCTGCAGAGCCAGATGGATACACCTTGCTGATGGCGGCGAATGCTTTGTCCGCGAACATGGCGCTTTATCAGCCAAAACCATTTGACGCAGAAAAAGAGTTGGTGGCCGTTTCGATGGTGGGGCGTGTTCCCGTTGTGATTGCTGCAAATCCAAGCGTGCCTTATTCGAATGTTAAACAGCTGATTGAAGCAGCCAAAAACAAACCTAACTCGATTGCATATGGATCGCCTGGCAACGGTTCAACGCCGCATATGGCTATCGAACTGTTTGCCCATGCTGCAGGAATTGATTTGCAACATATTCCGTACCGTGGTGGCTCGCAAGCTATTACAGACGTGATTGGTGGGCAATTGCCTTTGATTGCCGTCAATGCAATGGAGGTGTTGCCCCATGTCAAGAGTGGAAAGCTCAAAGTCTTAGGGGTTTTGAGTCCCAAGCGAAGCCAAATTTTTCCTGATGCACCCACTATTTCTGAGTCTGGATTCCCCGGTTTTGAGGCTTCAGTTTGGTATGGGTTGGTTGCACCCGTTGCTACGCCAAAGGCCGTTGTTCAAAGATTGCACGATGAAACTCAAAAGGCCCTTCAAACCAATGAGGTTCGTGATCGAATGACGCAGGTTGGGGGAGAGATCGTTCCAGGGAGCTCCGAGATGTTT
>Ga0228702_1000133_pt1 | contig 65141 bp, 58 predicted proteins | sample McNCre217_Aug_MG_2_FD_178018 | JGI IMG/M metagenome (GOLD analysis project Ga0228702, IMG submission 178018) | Freshwater microbial communities from McNutts Creek, Athens, Georgia, United States - 20-17_Aug_MG | ecosystem: Environmental > Aquatic > Freshwater > Creek | place: USA: Georgia... | reverse complement strand
CATGTGTAGGAATTTTTGACATGAAACCCACGACAAACTTCATTGGCTCTAGCGAGTCAGCTGCCACCTTGCGCCAATTGGTCGCAACCATGGCCAACTCCAACGCCACAGTGATGATCACGGGTGAAAGCGGGACAGGCAAAGAGCTGCTGGCTCGGCTACTGCATGAGCAGTCGGAGCGTTGCGGCGCGAACTTCGTGCCCATCAACTGCGCGGCCATTCCCAAAGACTTGTTAGAAAGCGAACTGTTTGGCCACCGCAAAGGCGCATTCACAGGCGCGGTGGCCGATCGCATTGGTCGTTTTGAACTCGCCCACGGCGGCACCATCTTCTTGGATGAAATCGGCGACATGTCGCTGGACATGCAGGTCAAATTGCTACGCGTGCTGCAAGAGCGCACGGTCGACCCCATTGGTAGCACCCGCCAAGTCCAAGTGGATGTACGCGTAGTGGCCGCGACCCACCGCGATTTAGAAAACGAAATCGCAGCCGGTCGGTTCCGCGAAGACTTGTATTACCGACTCAATGTGCTGCCCATGGTCACCCCACCGTTGCGTGAACGCAACGATGACGTGCCTGAATTGTTGGCTTTTTTCGCTAAAAAATGCGCCAACTTTGGCAAGCAAGCCATCCGCTTCAAGCCCGATTTTTTGACAGCCCTGCAAAAGTACCCATGGCCAGGCAATGTGCGTGAGCTGTCGAACTTGGTCGATCGTTTCAGCACCTTGTACGCTGGCCAAGAGCTGGATTTGCGGGCCATCCCCCCAACGCTGTTGCCCAAGGGCCTCGTTTCGGCACAGGCCGAGCTGCAAGCTCAAGCCCCGTTGCTGGCCAAGCTGGAAATGACACCACCGCCCGAGGTGTTGGCCGAGATGGCCGACCAGCCCGAAGAGGAAGAAAACGAGATCGAAGGCATCATCATGCTGGCCCAAGGCATGCCGCAGCTGCCACCGGAAGGTCTGTCGCTCAAAGAGCGCATGGCGCAGATTGAGCGCAGCATCATCGAGCAAGCGCTGAGCCGCAACTCGGGCAATGTGTCACGCACAGCCAAGCTGCTCAACTTGCAGCGCACCACCTTGATTGAAAAGATCAACAAGTACGACCTGCGCTCGGCGGCTTAACCCGACGGCAGTCCTGTCAAAGGGTTGGCACCAAAAGAAAAGGCAACTCAGATGAGTTGCCTTTTTTGCTGTCTAAGCCTGCTTGGCGCTTAGTCTTGGTCGTTGTAGAGCACCGTGATACTCATGCGGCGGTTACGCGGGTCGCGCGGGTCTTTGGGGTTGAACGGATCGGTATCCGCCACGCCCTCGATGCGCGCGAAACGGCTTTCTTTGATGCCGCTCTTTTCCAGCAACGCACGGGTCACTTCGGCACGTTCGGCTGAGAGAGACCAGTTGTTGCGACCTTCTTTGTTATTGAAAGGCACGCTGTCCGTGTGACCGCGAATCGCAATTTTGTTTGGCATCTCAGCCAACGAGGCTGCAATTTCGCTGATCAAGCTCGACGCTTTGCCTTGCATGCTCATGCCGCCGCTGGGGAACATGGCGAAGTCAGCTTTGTCGATGATCTCGATGCGCAAGCCTTGCTTGTCACGTGTGACCGATACTTGGTCTTTCAAACCGCCGAGCTTTTTGTTTTCAGACAACTTTTGCTCGATCTCTTTTTCGAGCTTGTCAAAGTCGGCCTTTTCTTGGGCTTGGGCAATTTCTTTCTTCTGCTCAGGCGTCAGCTTGTCTGGGTCTGAGTAGGGGTTGTTGTTTTCTTGGCCGGGGTCAGTGCTGGGGTTGGGGCCACCTTCTGAGCGCGGTGTCAAACGTTCGAGCAACGCCGTTTGCTTGGCGGCAAACGGAAAACCATCGGGGTCGATGATGGATCGACCACCCAACACGCCGTTAGAGCCCGCCAACTGGCCAATGGCCACCAAACTTTGTGAGGTGGGTTTGAAGTAGTCGGCAATGCTTTTGCGCTGGTCTTCGTTCGATGCGCCCAACAGCCACATCAACAAGAAGAAGGCCATCATCGCCGTCATCATGTCGGCCAACGCGATCTTCCAAGCGCCACCGTGTGCACCGCCGTGGCCATCATCAATCACTTTCTTGATGATGATGACGGGAGCAGGTGCCGCTTCTTCTTTTTCTTTCTCTTCTTCCGCTTTGGCGGCTTCCGCAGCGGCAGCAGCCGCTGCTGCGGCTTCTGCTGCTGCCTTTTCGGCGTCTTCCGGCGCGGCGGCCGCGTCTTTTTCGTCAGCCATTATTTCCTCAACGCGTCAAAGAGTTCGCCAAAGGTCGGCTGCGCGTGGTGGTTGATACACACACGGGCCGCTTCAATGATCAAAGGAACGGGGTAGCCGTGCATGTTGCCGATGATGACTTGTTGCGCCACTTTGAGTGCTTCGCTGTCTTCGTCAATGATCTGCACCAAGCGCTTGCCAAAGGGTTCAAAAATACCGTAAGCCAAGAACACGCCCAAGAACGTACCCACCAACGCGCCACCAATCAAGGCACCCAGCACAGGCGGGGGTTGGTCAATCGCGCCCATGGTCTTCACCACACCCAACACGCAAGCCACAATACCCAGCGCAGGCAAGGCGCCCGCCAATGTAGACAACGCGTCCGCGTTTTGCATTTCACTGTGGTGATGGTGTTTGATGGATGCCGTCATCACGTCTTCCACCGCGTAAGGGCTCAAGGTGCCAGAAGACACCACCATCAAACGGATGGTGTCGCACACCAAACCGACCAAGCCGTGGTCGTGCAGCATCTTGGGACATTCACCGAAGATCGCACTGGCCTCTGGGTTCTCCACGTGGGATTCCATCGCCACTGCACCCTCAGCTTTCAAGGTCTTCATCAATTTAGAGATGACCGCGATGATGCCGATGTAGTCTTCCTTGTGGTAACGAGGGCCTTTGAGCACACGACCCATGCCGCCCCAAGCGCCCTTAAAAATGGCACCCGAGTTACCTGTGATCATGCCGCCAACGCCAGCACCACCAATAATGAACATCTCGAAGGGGGTGGCTTTGATAATGGGCGCCAAGCTACCGCCGGCGATCACGAAACCGCCGAACACGCAAATGAACAGAACGACCAAACCAATAATTGCTGACATCTAACACTCTCCCCAAGCAGGTGAGCGCACCCAAGTCAAAAACTTGGATGCGCCTCAAAATTGTCTCGCACAACCTGCAAGATTAACTGATAAATAAGCGAATTCTGCTGAAAAACAGAAAAGCGCTATCAGTTCATCATGCCAGCTGGACGGTTACTCGCTGGCACCAAGGAAGGCACGCCTTCCCAAGCATCGCGAATTTCGCGCATCAAACCATAAATCTCATCCAACACGGCCACATCGTTGTGGGCGTTGGCGTGGAACAAACGACGGGTCACGTAGCTGTACAACTCATTGAGGTTGCTGGCCAAGTCGCCGCCTTTTTCAAAATCCAAGGCACCTTGCAGACCAATCACGATGCGGCTGGCACGTGCAATGGCTTTGGACTTTTCATTGATATTCTTGTGTTGGATATGACCACGCGCTGCAGACAAACTCTCCAACAAGCCATCAAACAACATTTGAATCAATTGCACATTGTTGGCCGTGGCAACGCCGCTGCTGACTTTGACATCGCCGTAACTTTGAATGGCTCGTGAATTGGCTCGCATTTGATAACTCCTGTGTATTTCTTAGCGTACACAAGCAGTATCGGAAGTCGATGCGCAAACTTGAGCGACATGCGTCACGGGATGTAAAGAAGTCATCTTAGGCAGGCTTCACTTCTACGGCCGCATCTACTTCAGCCTGTTCAACCGGCAAATCTTCTGGGTGCATCACGGCTTCGACCGTCTCAGCGGCAACTTCTTGCCGCTGCTGATCTTCGTAGGCCTGCACATGTGCCAAGCCTTGCGCTAGCTCTTCAGGCGTGGGCGTGCGCTCATCGCTGTCTTCCAGCAAGCCTTCGCCGAGCATTTCTGGGCGGTTTGACTCATCCGTCAAAGCCAATAACGTATCGTCGGCCTCATCCGCAACGGGCACCACCTCAAACAAGAAGTCCGAGAACGGCACTTCGTTGGTGATGCTCACACGTTGGTACAACATGTCGACCACGCTGTCCACGGTTTGCTTCAAGCGCACCAAGGTTTCAGGCTCAGGGTCGTTGGCATAACTGCCAGCGAACTCCAAAGCCGCGCGGTAAATGCTGCCCAAATGCTGAGGCGGCAACCATGACTGGATATAGCCACGCACCGTGGAAATTTTGCGCATGGAACTGGGGACCTTGCTCTCATCGCCACCCACCTCTTCAAGTCCGTCCTTGAATGTGGCGGTGATGTGCTCTCGCAAAATCGGTTCGTAGTGCGGGCGCAAGGCGTCAATCATGCTGGCGTCAAAGCCGTCAACCTGTTTGCCATTCATGGCGTCCCAAAGCTTCTTGCCTTCCAATCCGGAAAACAGCAAGTCGCCAGGAATTTCTGCTTCAAACTCGGGCAATGCGGGCGCTTGAGGCTTAGGCGCTTCGTACATCTTGGCCAAGTGGTTGATTTTGTCGATGAGGTACAGCGTCAAGATCACCAGCAGCAACAAGATCCACGAGATCATGTTCATCATGAAGTTACTCATGCGCGTCTCCTTGCCTCAACCTTTTCGGTCTCGGCGCTGTTGTCCACCTTCAAGGTGCCGCGCAGCTTTTTGACCACCGACGACAAAATTTGACTCACGCGTGATTCGCTCACGCCCAAGGTTTCGCCGATCTCTTTGAGGTTGAACTCTTCCACGTAGTAGAGCTGCATGACCAACTGTTCACGCTCGGGCAACTGGGCAATCGCATCGGTCACCGCGTCCATGAACTCGGCTTCTTCCACAATCACTTCGGGTTGCTGCGAGCTGTCATCCGCAATCGTCATCACCTCTTCGGTGACCACTTCCATCGAGTACGTTTCAAAGCGTTTGGCTTTGCCGCGCTCTTTGTGAAACTCTTCCAAGTCTTTGCCCATGTACTCGGCGATTTCCGCCTGTGTGGGCGTGCGGCCCAACTCGGCCGCCAAGGCGTGCACGGTGGTGTTGTGTTCTTTGTTGAAGGCCACGGCCGAGCGAGGCAAGAACGACAAGCGTCGCACCTCGTCGAGCATGGCACCACGCACACGGCTGTGCGCGAAGTTTTCAAACTCAATGCCCTTGGTGGGATCGAAAGCGCGCGAGGCTTCGAGCAGGCCAATCATGCCCACCTGAACCAGCTCATCGAGCTCCATGAATGCAGGAATACGGGCCTTCAAGTGCAAGGCGACGCGCTTGACCAGACCCAAATGGGCCATGACCAACTCTTCGCCTTTGGGCTTGCAAGTGCCGTACATTTCGGCGGGGGTAAGGGCTCTCATGTGTCAGACGAACTGTTTTGCATCAGTCGCTCCATGAAGAATTGCAGACCGCCCGAGGGGTGGTCAATCGGACGCAAGTGCGTGCATGCCTCGGCTAAGCGCATGTAGTCACGAGCGGCGGCTGTGCCAGGGGCGAGTTCCATCACCGACTGGTATTTTTTGAGTGCACGCAACACCATCTCGTCTTCTTCAATCGACGTGAGGTAATGCACCGACTCACCCAAGAAACGCACACAAACGTCGTTGAGTTTTTTGTAAAGCTTCCAGCCTTCAGACTGGCTCTTGACCATGTTGGGCAACAAGTAAATCTCGTCCAGGCCCATCTCTTTGCTCAAGATTTTGATGGTGCCGTAAGCATCGGCAATCGACGATGGGTCATCTTTGACCACGATGAAGCGACGTTGACAAGCCGCCAAGAACGACAGCACAGAAGGCGAAATACCTGCGGCCACGTCCACGATCAAATAGTCCACATCGTCCGCCAACACACCAAACGACTGCACGATGCTGGCCGCTTGGATGTCGCTCAGGCCCGCCAACTCTTGCATGCCCGAGGCACCCGGAATCAGCTTCACGCCTTGGCGGGTGGTGATGAGAATTTCTTGCAGCGTTTTCTGGCCGGCCAAGAAATGGCCTAAGTTGTATTCAGCGCGTGCGCCCAATGCAATTTGGGCATTTGCCAAGCCGAGGTCGGCGTCAAACAACATGACGCTGTGGCCCAGCTGCGTGAGCGCCACCGCCAAGTTGATGGAGGTGGTGGTTTTACCGACGCCACCCTTGCCGCTGGCGATGCCGATGACTTCTGTTCTACGTGTTTTACTCATGGGTCAAGCCTGTGGTTTCGGTTTTAAATTTGGCGGCAATTTGTGCCAACTTGGAAGAGGCGATGTCGTTCACAGCGGCATCGCGTGCATTTTGTTGTGCTTGTTCTTCAGTCTCAGGTAGTGGCAAGTTATCCAGCGCGCATTGCACCAAACCGGCCAATGACACGTCTTGCACCAAGTCAACCGTGCGGTCGCCGTGGCTGGCCACCGACACGCTCAAGGCTTTGTCAGTCAAGAACTGCAACAAGGCCCAAGGTTGAGTCGATTCATCGAGCTTGCTGAGCATCAAAGAAGTCCAGACATTGTCGACGTTGTCAAACACACGGCGAATGTTGGCAGCCGATGCGTCTGCGGGAATGACCGCGTGGCATTGCACGTTCAAATTCATGGCGCGAATTTCGGCCAAGCGTTCGTTCATTTGCACGCCAGCGGTGTCAATCAAGATGAGTTTGCGGTCGGCGTGCTCGTCGAGCAAGAGCTTCAACGTCGCGGCGTTGGTGGCGCGGAACGAATCCACGCCAGACTGCGCGCACAGCAATTGGGTTTGGTTCCAAGCGCCAGCACGCTGATCTTGGAAGCTGATGACCATGACTTTTTCGCTGCCGTGCAATTGCGCGGCATGTTGCGCCAAGCGGGCCACCATCATCGACTTGCCAGCACCCGATGGGCCAGCCACAGCGTGAATACCAGATACAGGAGTTTGGGCTTGTTCTTGCTCCACCGAGTGGGCCAATTGACGGCTCAAAGCGCCCATGGCGTCGGCCATGTTGTTGTGGTCTTTGATGTTGTCGATCAACAAGGCACGCAGCGCCACAGGAATCGGTGCGTCGTTCAAGGCATCACGCAAAGGCACCACAGCGGCGGGCAAAGGCATGCCGCCTTGTTGCCAAGCTGCCATTTGTTGGCCCAGTTTGAATTCACGGCGCAGCGAGTTGAGTTCTTCACGCACCAGCGCCACGATTTCACGGCCACGCAAGGTGTCGTGTTCTTCGGCAGCGCGTTGGGCAGATTCATCCACCGGCTGAGCCACCACTTTGGCGGCGGGCTTGGCCTTGGGCGCTGCGGCTTTGGGGGCCACTTCCACAAGAGGCTTGGCCACTTTGGTGGCTTGGCGCTCGCGTGCATCACGTTTGTTTTGATCAAGGGTCTGACCCAACAAGACATCAAACTTGCCGCTGGGCTTACCTGGTTTGGTGAACTCAGATTTCACAAACGGATCGGCCTCCTCGGGTGTCAAAGGAGCCAAGTCCACGGCGACGATCAACTCGGTCAGGCCGTTGACTTGACTGCTCGAAATGACGAGCACGTCTTGGCCATATTGGGCCACGGCCTTTTCGTTGGCAACACGGATGTCGCGGGCAAGGATGCGTTTGAGTTCCATAGGGTCAGCTCACTCTGTCTTTGTTATTGGTTTACGGCTTATCGGGCTTTGGCGTCCACGGTGTGGATCACTTTGACGGCCTGATCGTCCGGAATTTCGCTGTAAGACAGCACAGTCAAATCGTTCACGCGGAATCGTGCGGCTTTGGACAGCCAGCCACGAATCACAGGAGACACCACCAACACAGCGGGGTGGCCCATGTCTTCAACGGTACGCGCGCCTTCGCGCAAACCGGCAAATAAGTTTTCAGACAAACCGGGCTCCATCACCACGGCTTGGCCAGGTTGGCTTTGCTGCAACACGTTGTGCAACAGCTGCTCCAAAGAGGGCTCCAGCGTCATGACTTGCAAACCGTTGTCGCTGTCAATCAGGCTTTGCATGATCATGCGGCCCAGCTTGGGGCGAACCATGGCGGTGAGTTGTTCGGGGTCTTGGGTACGCGTGCTGGCTTCGGTCAAGGCTTCTGCAATCGTGCGCATGTCACGAATCGAGACCGACTCGGCCAGCAAGTTTTGCAAGGTGCGAGTCAAGATGCCCAAAGACAACTTGCCGGGCACCAGGTCTTCCACAATTTTGGGCGACTTGGCGGCGAGTTTGTCGAGCAACTGTTGGGTTTCGTCGTGGCTCAACATTTCAGAGGCGTTCTCACGCAGCACTTTGTTGAGGTGGGTCGAGATGGCCGTAGCAGCATCGACCACGGTGTAACCGAGGGTGCGCGCTTGGTCGCGTTGCGAAGGTTCAATCCACACAGCTTCCAAACCAAAGGCGGGTTCGCGGGTGGCAATGCCTTCCAACTGACCATACACATGGCCAGGGTTGATGGCCAACTCACGACCGACTTTGACTTCACCCTTGCCACGCACCACGCCTTTGAGCACGATGTTGTAGGCGTCAGGATCAATGTTCAAGTCATCACGAATACGCACGGGTTGAACCAAAAAGCCCAGCTCGGCAGACAATTTCTTGCGCACGCCTTTGACGCGTGTCATCAGCTCACCGCCGGTTTCGGCGTTGACCAAAGGAATCAGGCCATAGCCAATTTCCAAACCAATGAGGTCGACTTGGTCCACATCGTCCCAGTCGAGTTCTTTGGGGGCGTCGGTCGGTGTGGCATCTTTTTCGGCTTGTTCAGCTTGCTCTTCTTGAACTTCGCGGGTGATGATCATCAAGCCCAGACCCGCCGAAGCCAAGGCCAAGGTGATGAACATCAAATGAGGCATGCCGGGCACCATGCCCAAGATCATCAAGATGACCGAAGAGATAAAGAGCGCGCTGGGGTTGGCCAACTGCACAGAAGCTTGTTCAGAGATCGATTCAGCTGTGGTCACACGCGTCACGATGATGGCGGTGGCGAGTGACAAGAGCAAGGAAGGAATTTGCGCCACCAAGCCGTCACCAATGGTGAGCAAGGTGTAAATGCGACCAGCTTCAGCCACCGGCAAATCGTGTTGAGCCACGCCGATGATCAAACCACCGACCATGTTGATCAACAGAATCAACAAACCGGCCATGGCGTCACCGCTCACAAATTTAGACGCACCGTCCATCGAACCGAAGAAGTCAGATTCTTGAGCCAACTCGGCGCGGCGTGTTTTGGCAGTCTCTTGGTCAATGATGCCGGCGTTCAAGTCAGCGTCGATCGACATTTGTTTACCGGGCATGGCGTCCAAGGTGAAACGGGCGTTCACTTCAGAAACGCGGCCTGCACCTTTGGTCACCACGACAAAGTTGATGATCATCAAGATCGCGAAGATGATGAAACCGACCACATAGTTACCAGCAATCACGAACTCACCGAAGGCCTGCACCACCTTACCGGCGGCGTGTGAGCCTTCGTGGCCGTTAACGAGCACCACACGGGTCGATGCCACGTTCAGCGCCAAGCGCAACATGGTGGCAAACAACAAGACCGTGGGGAAGGATGAAAACTCGAGCGGTTTACGGGTGCCGATGGCGATCATGATCACCACCAAGCTGCAAAGAATGTTGAAAGTAAACAAAAAGTCCAACAAAACTGGGGGCAATGGCAAGACCAGCATTGCCATGATGACGAGCACCACCACCGGAATACTGAGTCCGGAGAGGTCAAATTTCGACAAGTTGTGTCGAATCGTTGACAGAGTGAGTGTGCTCATTTGAAAAATCCAGTTTGAAGTGGAACGTTTAGGTTTCTTTTTGCTTTGAAAATGCTTTCGAGGCATGTTGGTTAAGCAATCGATGTGCCAACTCAAACTGACACTGATGTGCCTGCTGGGTGAAAGCGGCAAGAACTAACCTGTCACGGTTCTTGCTTAACTCCTTGGCAAACTCGTTTAAAGACCACCATGAACCTGTCCAGCTATCTCCAAATGCCACCGGCGCCGTCGGTGCCAAACCACACCAGCAACGCGGTGCCGCAAGGCCCGAGCGCGGGTGTGGGCTCGTCTGCGGGCGGCGGTTTGGGGTTCGACTTTGCGGATGTCATGGCACGCCAGCTGCAACGCTTGGTGCCACAGCAGCGGCAAACTCTTGCCGCTGAAGCGCCCAAAGCTGCTGATACAGAAGCACGCACACAAGATTCACGCCCAGTAGAAGACACACGCACGGCCTCCAAAAGGTCGGACGACGCAACACGCAGCACAGATCAAGATCGCGCGGATGCGGAAGAAGACAACACCGACCGCCCAACCGCCCACACACGCCAACGCAACAAAGGTACCTCACACGCCACCAGCGCGCGTCCCGATGTGGACGCGCTCTTAGAAGGCTTGATGCAAGGTGCGCCGATCGCACCTGCCGCAGCGCCCTTGGTAGCCGCAACAGACACAACAGCCGTGACGGATGCAACTGCGTCCACGCCAACAACGCAGCAAGCCGCGAACGCCCTTGCCACAACCGTCCTAGCCAACCCCGCATCGCTACAAACCGTAGAGCTCAGCCCTCAGATGCGCATCATCACCGACCCCAAAGCAGCACCGAGCCCTGAGAGCTTGGCGGCGTTTGCCAAGTCGATGGGGTTGGATGAGTCAGCCATTCAAAACTTGTTGGCACAGCAACCGCCCACCCCCGCAACAGGGCTTGCCACCGCAAGCATCAACGGCCTGCCGCCCGCTGCCCCCAATGCACTGCAAGTTGCCATGAGCACCGTACTCAGTGGCGGCACTCAAAGCACCACACCCGCTGATGGCAGCGTGGCCACACAAATGATGGCCATGGCCGCGACCACCGAGCAACCACCCGTTGCCGTGTCAGGCGCGGGCTTGGCTGCGCCCGCCACGACACTGGTCACCCCCACGGCCACAGGCTTGCCGGGTTTGACGCCGACCGACATGGCGGCCATTCAACAACTGCAAATCACCGTCTTACCTGCTGCCGTGTTGCCCGTCAACACGCAAGCCAGCCAAGCGCCCACGCCCAGCACGCTCGACATGTTGTCGCTCTTGGGCACGGGCGTGGATGAACAAGACGTCAGCGCCCTCTTGTCTCGTTTCTCGAGCGAAACAGGTGACACAGGCGGCGACAGCAACCCCGACCAATCGGCCTCGCAAGGCGACGGCGCACCGTTGAGCAGCTTCGCCCAAGCGCTGAATAACACCAACAAGGCCAACAACGCCCTCCCCGCCAACGCGGCACAAGCCACCAACGCCCACATGAGCGAGGTCTATGACCAGCTCAGCGACAAAATGGCCACCGAAATGGCCGCTCGCATGCACAAACAGCTCAGCGATGGCGAGTGGAAAATGAAATTTGCGTTGCGCCCCTCCAACTTGGGCGGCGTTGAAATTCAGCTTGAAATGAAAGACGGCAAACTCGATGCCGTGTTCCGTGCCGACAACCCGCTCACACGCGACTTGCTGCAAAACAGCAGCCAGCGCCTGCGCGAAGCACTTGGTAACTTTGGCATTAATGCCGGCCAAGTCAACGTCGGTCAAGGCGGCGGCAACGCCCAACACAACAGCTCTGGAAATTCCAACAGGAACGCCCAAGTTAGAGACAATTCATCTTCGCAAGTCAACGGCACAAGCAGCGCTTCTAGCGCCAGCTCTAGCCGCAGCAAGGCCAATGCGTCCTTGCTTGACCTTTATGCATAAGTTACGCATGACAATCTGAACATTAGGAGAACGATATGGCAGAAGCAGAAGCAGCACCGACGGAAGAAGTCGTTGAAGGCGAACCGAAGAAAAAGAAACCGATTCTTTTGATCTTGGTGATCGTCTTGTCCGTGATCGTCCTGATCATGTCCGTGATGTTCGGTACTTTGTATTTCTCAGGCTTCTTCGAGCACAAGAGCGAAGCAGCTGCCCACGAAAAAGTGGACGAACTAGAAAAAGAAGCCGAGAGCGCACACAGCGCCACACCAGAAGGCCCATCCAAGGTCAAGAAGGAAGCCGAAGCGACGCGCTTTGAGAACACGTATTTGGAAATTGACAAAGAGTTCATGACCAACATCACGAACTCGAAAAAAATCATGGTCGTGAAAGTGGCCGTGATGACCCACTACGACTCTCGCGTGTTTGACAACGTGAAAAAGCATGAATTTGCCATTCGCTCTGCGGTGCTCGACGTGATGCGTCAAAGCACCGAAGCCGATGTGGCCAAGTCAGACTTCCGCGTTGAATTGGCCGCCAAGATCAAAGTGGTGATGAACGACATGCTGATGAAGTACGAAGACTTCGGCGGCATTGAAGATGTGTTCTTCACCTCTTTTGTGATGCAGTAACTTTTTGAGCCCACATGAAATCTAACCTGCTCTCGGACGAAGAACTGGCCGCGCTGTCGGAAGGCGTGCGCGACGGTTCGATCGAAACCGACACTGGCTTCAACAGCAGTGTGCGGGTGCGCAAACACGACCTCGCCAGCGAAGACAGCAGCTTAGGCGTGAACGTTTCGTCGATCGACATGATCAACGAGCGCTTCATCCGACTGTTCCGTCTTGGCTTGCTTGAAGTGCTGCGTACCAGCCCACGCGTGAACCCCACGCGTGTGCAAATTTTGAAGTTCGGTGACTACCTCAAAGGCTTGCGTGCCCCGCTGTCGGTCAACATGATTCGCATGAACCCGCTGCGCGGCAACTCAGTGATCATCATCGACCCCAACGTGGTGTTCAGCTCACTCGACAGCTTCTTTGGCGGCTTTGGCAAAGGCGTGGGCGAATTGCCCCCTAGCCGTCTGTTCACGCCCACTGAAACACGCATCATCAAAATCATTTTGGAAGTCTTCTTCCGCTCGCTGACCGAAGCATGGGGCCCCCTCATGCCCATCGAGTGCGAGCATGTGAGCTCTGAGATCAACCCTCAGTTCGCGCAAATTGCAGACGAAAACGATTTGGTGGTGTTGAGCCGCTTTGAAGCCGACGCCACCGCCAGCGGTGGCAAAGGCTTCATCGACTTGGTCTACCCCTACGCCACCTTGAAGCCCGTACGCGAACTGCTCAGCAGCCGTGTGCAAAGCGGCGAAGGCAACGAAGAGTCAGACAAGAAATGGCGCCAAGCCCTAGCGGCTGCGGTGGGTGATGCCAAGCTGGACTTGCAAGTCACCATGGGTGAAATCAAAACCACGCTGCACCACTTGAACCATTTGCAAGAAGGCGATTTGTTGTTCTTCAAGAAAGACGACACCGCGCTGATGAGCACCAATGGCGTTCCCGCCTTCCACGTCAACGTGGGCACACGCGGCTCACAAGTGGCTGTGCAAATCGACCACGAACACGTTCACGGCAAAACCTGAGACAGGACTACATCATGACCGACGAAAAAGAAAACCCAACACCAGAACACGACGAAGCCGAAGCGGCAACGGTTGAGGCCGAGCACGAAACGCACGAGCCTGTTGTGGCGACGCAAGCTGTCGCAGAAGACGCTGAACCCAGCTTGGAAGATTTCAAGCCCACCATGCCCGGCAACATCAACCCCGAGGTGTTGCAAAACATCGTGGTGAACTTGTCCATCGAAGTGGGCCGTGCACAGATCAAGATCAAAGACTTGATGCGTCTCACCCAAGGCAGCGTGGTCGAACTCGACCGCATTGCTGGCGAGCCGCTTGACCTGTTGGTCAACAACTCGGTGGTGGCCCAAGGCGAAATCGTGTTGGTGAACGACCGCTACGGCGTGCGCTTGACGCGTGTGGTGCCCTCTTCAGAGCGCCTCAAGCTGATCTAAGTCTCCCGCCAGGTGGGGCACGCCCCCAAACCACTTGTCTTTTGGAACGCCCATGCACGCAGACCTGATTGACCCACAAGCCATGCTTCGCCTGCGCGTTCTTTGCAAACTCGACCACGCCCGCGTGGCACGTTTGTGCGGTTTGAGCGAGGGCCAAGTGCGTGAACTCGAAGAGGGGGGGCACAGCCAATTCAGCAACCGCGACATGAAGGTGCAAGCCGCGCTCAAAGTGGCTATCACCCTGAGCGGCGCCCAAGCCAACGGCATGCCGGTGGTGAATGTGTTTCGCTCACACGCCACCACAGATGGCTTGGGTCATCCCTTGGCGGCATTCAAGGTAGAGCAACCGTCCACCCCTCAACCCAAGTTTCCAGACTCGCCAGAGTTCTTCAAGCTGCTGCTGATTTTTGTGGTCATGGTGTTCTTGCTGGTTGCGGTGGCCATGCCGCTGCTCTACACCTTACCCTCGCCTGCGCCCAAGCTGTCTTAACACCATCGCCGTCGCGAACAGTACCCACCATGAAAAACGCCTGCTCTGAAACCAGAGCAGGCGTTTTGGTTTGAACCCAATGCGCTAGGACCTAGCGCATCGATCCAGACGATCAGTTCGCGTTGATCTTGCGGCCGTTCAAAGGCTGCACAGGACGTGCATTGCGCTTGAAGGGGAAGTCCACCACTTGCTTCTTGCCGATGTCCACAGGGGTCTTCAAGATATAGAAGTTCACGCCTTCGGTACATGGGGGGGTGGTCAATGAACCTTCGTAGCTGTAGTGCGTCAAAGCGGCGGGCACCAAGCTGCTGGGGTCAAACTTGACCTTATCAACCACCACCTCTGGGCCTTCGGCCTTGGGGGCGTTGTTCCACAAGGTTTGGATCGCGGCATTGTCTTTGCCATCGTTGAGCAAGACGCCCAACACAGCCAACTTGCCTTCAGCGTTCTTGTGCACAAAGTGCGCCACCATGGCCATGGGCTTGCCGTCGATTTGCTCTTCGCTAGGACGGTGGAAGTGGAATTGCAACAGGTTGTAAACATCCTTGTTGATCTTCAAGGTGCTGCCAGGTTCCACGTTCACTTGGATGGTGTGGCCGTTGTTCAAAATTTTCAGCGGGCCTTCTTTGTAGTTGACCACCAACACGTCTTTCGACTTCTCGAAAGGACCGGTGATGTTCAACGGCGATTGCTTTTGGCCTTTGCCGCAGGTTGGGAACTCGTCGCCCCAGTTCTCTGGGCCCATGTCACCGGCGTAATCCCAATGCACCGCGTGGCCTTTTTTGTGGGCCTTAGCTTCAGGCTTTTCAGCCGCACAGTCGGCCAACACTTTGACTTTTTGACCCGCTGCAGCCAACGCGTTTTGCGCAGCACAGATGGACTTCACACGTGAAGACCACTCAGCCATCTCGAGCGCCTTTTGGAACGCGCTGACGGTGTCTGGGTCTTCAGCGCCTTTGGTGAGTAAGCGCAAAGCGCCCAAGCCCAATTGGCGTTCGCTGGTCACGGGGCCTTTTTGGGCCTTGATGAAGGCTTCGTAGTCTTGCAACACGATGCCATTGCTGAAGGACTCTTTGACAGCCATCATTTGCTGAGCGGCTGGCTCGTACTCTTCAAGCTTTTCTTTGGCTTCTTCCAATTCCTTGGTCAGCTTTTCGAGTTCTTCTTGCGCTTCGGTGGCGCCTTCGCTGGCTTCGGTCAGCTCGCTCATGACGTGGTTTTTACCGGTGTAGCTCCAGTAACCAAACGCCAAAGCGCCTGCGAGCAGCAGACCCATGACGATTTCAACGATCAGTCTTAAATATTGTTTCATGGCCATTCACTTGAGTGGGTGCATTAGAGATAAAACCAAACAGGAGCGCGCAGCACGCGCTCCTGTGATGGCAGGTCAGTGGGTATCGGCTTGATTTGACGCAAGCTTTAATCGCCACCTAGAACGGCAAATTATTGCCGCAACTGATAAAAGCAATAAACGTGCGCAAAAGAAGCCGACACTACAATCGCTAGCTTCTTCAACAGCCTCTGGATCAACACCATGAACCGCTGCACTTGGCCCTACGGGCAGGCTCTGTCATGAGCCGCAAAGTCTTTATCAAAACCTTCGGTTGCCAAATGAACGAGTACGACTCGGACAAGATGGCTGACGTGCTGGGCGAAGCCCAAGGCTACGAAAAAACCAACGACGTCGAAGAAGCCGACCTGATCGTCTTCAACACCTGCTCGGTGCGCGAGAAGGCGCAAGAAAAAGTGTTTTCCGACCTCGGCCGCATCCAACACTTGAAGGCCAAGGGCGTCAAGATTGCCGTCGGCGGCTGCGTGGCCAGCCAAGAAGGCGACACCATCATCGCTCGCGCGCCCTATGTGGACGTGGTGTTTGGCCCGCAAACCCTGCACCGCTTGCCCGACTTGCTGAACCAACGCGAGAGCTTGGCCAAGCCCCAAGTGGACATCAGCTTTCCTGAAATCGAAAAATTCGATCACCTGCCGCCCGCCCGCGTAGAAGGCGGCAGCGCGTTTGTGAGCATCATGGAAGGCTGCAGCAAATATTGCAGCTACTGCGTGGTGCCCTACACCCGTGGCGAAGAGGTGAGCCGTCCGTTTGACGACGTGTTGGTGGAAGTGGCGGGCTTGGCCGCGCAAGGCGTGAAAGAAGTCACGCTCTTGGGCCAAAACGTCAACGCCTACCGTGGCGCCATGGGCGGCACGTCAGAGATTGCCGACTTTGCGCTGCTCATTGAATATGTGGCCGAAATTCCTGGTATCGAGCGCATCCGCTACACCACCAGCCACCCCAACGAGTTCACCCAGCGACTGATTGACGCCTACGCCAAGGTACCGCAACTGGTAAGCCACTTGCACCTGCCCGTGCAACACGGCAGCGACCGCATTTTGATGGCCATGAAACGCGGCTATACCGCCATGGAATACAAGAGCACGGTGAAGAAGTTGCGCGCCATTCGCCCCGACATGGCAATGAGCTCAGACTTCATCGTGGGCTTTCCGGGCGAGACCGAAGAAGACCACCAAAAACTCATCAAGCTCATGCACGATGTGTACTTTGACAACTCGTTCAGCTTCATCTTCAGCCCCCGCCCCGGCACGCCTGCGGCCAACTTGCACGACGACACACCGCACGAGGTGAAACTGCGCCGCTTGCAAGAGGTGCAAAAAATCATCGAAGACAACATGCGCGACATCAACGTGCAACGCGTGGGCACGGTGCAACGTGTGTTGGTGGACGGCTACTCCAAGAAAGATGCCACCGAACTGCGCGCCCGCACCGAGTGCAACCGCATCGTCAACTTCAAAGCAGGCCCCAACCCAGAGCGCCTGATGAACCAACTGATTGATGTGAAGATCACGGAAGCCAATCCGCACTCCTTGCGCGGCGAGGTGTTTGTGAAAGAGTCGGCTTAAAGCTCACTTTCGTCAGTCAAACAAAAAGCCCTGAAGCTGTGAGGCTTCAGGGCTTTTTGCTTTGCGTCAGAACAGGCTCAGCGCATGCCGGGAAAGCCACCGCCACCCAATCCGCCCATGCCTTTCATGCCGCCCATGCGCTTCATCATTTTCATAAGGCCACCGCCGCTCATCTTCTTCATCATGGTTTGCATTTGCTCAAACTCTTTGAGCAAGCGGTTCACGTCTTGCACTTGCACGCCCGCACCGGCGGCAATGCGGCGCTTGCGTGTGGCTTTGATGAGTTCAGGCTTGGCACGCTCTTTGGGCGTCATGCTGTGGATGATGCCTTGCTTGCGGCCAATATCCTTCTCCGCCTTGTCCATGTCCACCTGACCAGCCTTGGCTGCCATTTGCGTGGGCAACTTGTCCATGATGTTCGATAGGCCGCCCATGGAGCGCATTTGTTGAATCTGCGCCAAGAAGTCGTTGAGGTCAAAGCTGTCGCCGCGCTTGACCTTCTCGGCCAGCTTTTGCGCAGCCGCCATGTCCACACCGGCGGTGACTTGCTCGACCAAGGCCACGATGTCGCCCATGCCCAGCACGCGGCCGGCATGGCGATTGGCATCGAACAACTCCAAACCATCGAGCTTCTCACTGGTACCGGCAAATTTGATGGGCGCACCGGTGATGTGCTTGACCGACAAAGCCGCACCACCGCGCGAATCGCCATCGAGCTTGGTCAACACAATGCCCGTCAACGGCAGCGCATCGCTGAAGGCCTTGGCCGTGTTGATGGCGTCTTGACCTTGCATGGCATCGACCACAAACAAAGTCTCCACAGGGTTCAACACGCTGTGCAGTTGTTTGATCTCAGCCATCAAGGCTTCGTCAATCGCCAAACGACCGGCGGTGTCGACCAGCAGCACATCAAAGTAATGTTTGCGCGCATAGTCAAGCGCGGCGCGGGCAATGTCAGCAGGCTTTTGATCGGGCGAACTGGGGAACCACTCGGCCCCTGCTTGCGCAGTGACGGTTTTGAGCTGCTCAATCGCCGCGGGGCGATACACGTCGCCGGACACCGTCAGCACTTTTTTCTTGCGTTGGTTGATGAGCCAACGCGCCAGCTTGGCGGTGGTGGTGGTTTTACCCGCACCTTGCAAACCCGCCATCAACACCACCGCGGGCGGCTGGGCGGCGAGGTTCAAGTCGCTCACGCCTTCGCCCATGGTGGCGGCCAACTCTTTGTTGACGATGGCCACCAAGGCTTGGCCGGGCTGCAGTGAGCCAATCACTTCTTGGCCGAGGGCTTTGTCTTTGACTCGGGCAATGAAATCACGCACCACGGGCAAGGCCACGTCGGCCTCGAGCAAGGCCATGCGCACCTCGCGCAACATGTCGGCCACGTTGCTTTCGGTGATGCGGGCCTGTCCGCTGATGTGTTTGACGAGGCGCGAGAGTTTGTCGGTAAGGGCTGAGGCCATATAAACCCCTTAGAAGGGCTGGTTTTCCGTGTGTAGCGAAACGCTAAACTGTTGCCATGATTTTAGCCAGCGACATCCCGCTCAACCTTTGGCTCGCACTGCCCACGGCGGCTGCGTACGCTTTGACAGCGCTCATTGGCCCACGCGTAGCACCCGACATGGGGCATCGTCTCTTGAGCGTGCCTTGGGCCTTGCATGGCTTGGGACTGGTGTTTGCTTTGTTTGGCCCGCAAGAAGGCGGTTTGCGATTTGGCTTTGCCCCCGCGCTGTCCGTCACCGCTTGGTTGATGCTCACGTTTTACGTGTTGGAACACCACTGGTTCCCTCAGCTGCGCACGCGCTGGACGTTGGCGATTGTGGGGGCCGCTGTTGTGCTGTTGGCTGCGGCGTTTCCGGGTACAGCGCTGCACACCCAAACATCGCCCATGCTGCCGCTGCACTTGGCCTTGGGCGTTGCGTCTTATGGGTTGTTTGCGGCAGCAGTGGTGCACGCATGGCTCATGGGCCGCGCCGAGAAGAACATGCGCATGGGCGCTGACACACATGTGGGCTTGCCCTTGCTCACGCTTGAGCGCTTGACCTTTCGCTTTGTCACCGCAGGCTTTGCGCTGCTGACCGCCACCTTGTTAGCCGGTTGGGTATTTGGTGATTTGCTTTACGGCGCACAAGCCGCTTGGCGCTGGGACCACAAAACTGTGTTCTCGTTGCTCTCATGGCTCACCTTTGCCGTGCTGCTGGTAGGCCGCAGCCGCTTTGGCTGGCGTGGTCGCAAAGCCGTGCGCGTGCTCTACATCGGCACAGGCTTGCTGCTGTTGGGCTATGCAGGTTCGCGCTTTGTGCTGGAAGTGATTTTGGGACGCGTGGCATGAAGTACTTGGTGCTGTTGCTCGTCGTTGTCGGCGGCATTTGGTGGATTCGCCAACAACGCCGCCCACACGCAACTTCACACCGACCTTCAGGCCCACAGGTGATGGTGCCCTGCGTGCATTGCGGCGCGCATGTCCCTGAGAACGATGCCGTTCGCGGCGCGCACGGTACGTATTGCAGCGCCACACACCGCGATGCACACGAAGGCTGACCCCATGACGACCCTGTGGCGCGATGGCTGGTACCGCTTTGCCAAGCACACGCCCTCGCCTAACTTTGGGCCACGCCCAGTTGGCACCACCATCGACTTGGTGGTGCTGCACTCCATCAGCTTGCCCCCCGGCGAATACGGCGGGCCCGAAATTGAAGCGCTGTTCACCAACACACTCGATTGGGATGCCCACCCTTATTTCCAACAGATTCGTGGTGCGGAGGTGTCTGCCCACTTTGTGATTCGCCGCGATGGCGCGCTGATTCAATTCGTCAGCTGTGACGACCGCGCATGGCACGCAGGACGCTCCAGCTTTCAAGGGCGCGACAACTGCAACGATTTTTCGATTGGCATTGAACTCGAAGGCTTAGAGGGCCACACCTTTGAAGCCCCGCAGTACGAAACCTTGAGCAGCGTGTGCGCGGCCATCGCACAGCAATACAAACTGCATCACATGGCAGGCCATGAACATGTGGCACCTGTGCGCAAACAAGATCCGGGCGCAGGCTTCGATTGGAAACTTTTGCAGCAATCTTTGGGTTGGTCTGACGACAGTTTTCCCGCTTCAAATTAATTTTTCGTCATTCAGCAAAAAAAAGTTGTTTTGCACAGTCTTTGTGCATCGCAAAATCACTTTCAGACGTGATGCGCATCAGCGCAGCAAACAGCTCAAAAAGCCGCGTCAACCTTAGATTTTCAATTCAACTTCGCGCAGTGCCTGAGCTCTGAGGCCTGTCATAAATCACATCTGAAGTGGGGCGCTTTTCACACCATTTCAAATGTAAGCCTTTCCCATCAAAACACTACCTATAGCGTATTGGCAGAGACTCGAACACCAGATATAGTGTCGACCTGAATTTCACAAAAGCGGTCACAGCACCGCTTTTTGTACGCACGATTGAACCGCTCACAAGGAAGAAAAAACATGCAAACAGTTGAGACTGCTGTGCACACAACATCCATGGGTCACGCCCCTGTCACACACGACCGCGCTGCGACAGAAGCCCCCACCATGTTGGCCCATTACCAAATCATTCGCCGCAACGGCGCCGTGGTGCCTTTTGAGCCCGCCAAAATTGCCGTGGCCATGATGAAAGCCTTTTTGGCTGTGCACGGCACACAAGGTGCAGCATCGGCCAGCGTGCGCGAAGTGGTGGAAGCCCTCACCCAAGGCGTGGTTCGCGCCTTGATGCGCTCACGTCCAGGCGGCGGCACGTTTCACATTGAAGACGTGCAAGACCAAGTGGAATTGGGTTTGATGCGCGGTGGCCACCACGAAATCGCACGCGCTTACGTGCTGTACCGCGAGCGTCGCAACCAAGAGCGCGCCCACATCAAAGAAGAGCAAACACCTGCCGCACCCGCTTTGCACGTGATCGACAACGGCCAACGCGTGGCCCTGAACTTGAACCACCTGCAACGCTTGATCCACGACTCATGCGCAGGTTTGGGTGCAGATGTCAAACCTGACCCCATCTTGGCTGAAACCATGCGCAACCTGTACGACGGCGTGCCCATGGATGAGGTGTACAAAGCTGCCATCTTGGCGACCCGCACCTTGATCGAGAAAGACCCAGACTACACCTACGCCACCGCGCGTTTGCTGATGCACACCATCGTCAAAGAGGTATTGGGCAAAGAGGTGTTGCATGCCGACATGGGCCAGCACTACGCCGATTACTTCCCTCAGTTCATCAAAAAAGGCGTGGACAACGACTTGCTCGACAGCGCCATGCTGCAGTTTGACCTCCCACGCTTGGGTGCCGCCCTTAAAGCAGACCGTGACTTGAAGTTTGATTACCTCGGCCTGCAAACTTTGTATGACCGCTACTTCTTGCACGTGCGCAAGACACGCATCGAGTTGCCACAAGCATTCTTCATGCGCGTGGCGATGGGCTTGTCGCTGAACGAAGTGGATCGCGAAGCCCGCGCCATTGAGTTCTACGAAGTGTTGTCCTCGTTCGACTTCATGTCGAGCACACCCACCCTGTTCAACAGCGGCACGTTGCGCTCACAACTCTCCAGCTGCTACTTGTCTACCGTGCCTGACCACTTGGATGGCATCTACGAGTTAATCAAAGAAAACGCGTTGTTGTCTAAGTTCGCTGGCGGCTTGGGCAACGACTGGACCCGCGTGCGCGCTTTGGGCAGCCACATCAAAGGCACCAACGGCGAATCGCAAGGCGTGGTGCCCTTCTTGAAGGTCGTCAACGACACTGCCGTGGCAGTGAACCAAGGCGGCAAGCGCAAAGGTGCGGTGTGTACCTACCTCGAAACCTGGCACTTGGACATCGAAGAATTCCTCGAGCTGCGCAAGAACACCGGTGATGATCGTCGTCGTACCCACGACATGAACACAGCCAACTGGATTCCAGACTTGTTCATGCGTCGCGTGATGGAAAAAGGCGAGTGGACTTTGTTCTCCCCCTCTGACGTGCCTGATTTGCACGATTTGTTTGGCGCTGAATTCGAAAAAGCCTACGTGGCCTACGAAGCCAAAGCCAAGCGCGGTGAAATCAAACCTTGCAAGACTGTGCAAGCTACTGACATGTGGCGCAAGATGCTCACCATGTTGTTTGAAACAGGCCACCCATGGATCACGTTTAAAGACCCATGCAACGTGCGCTCACCCCAACAACACGTGGGCGTGGTGCACTCGTCTAACCTGTGTACTGAGATCACGCTCAATACCAGCGACACCGAAACTGCGGTGTGTAACTTGGGCTCCGTCAACTTGTCTCAACACTTGAAAGACGGCCCCAACGGTAAAGAACTCGACCACGACAAGCTCAAGCGCACCATCAAAGTGGCCATGCGCATGCTCGACAACGTGATCGACATCAACTACTACGCGGTCAAAAAAGCACGCGACTCCAACCTGCGCCACCGCCCTGTGGGCATGGGCATCATGGCCTTCCAAGACAGTTTGTACGCCATGCGCGTGCCTTACGCCTCACAAGCAGCGGTTGAGTTTGCCGACCGTTCGATGGAAGCCGTTTGCTACTACGCCTACTGGGCCTCGTCTGAGTTGGCCAAAGAGCGCGGCCAATACGCCAGCTACAAAGGTTCGTTGTGGGACAAAGGCATCTTGCCCATCGACTCGCTCGACCTGTTGTCACAAGCACGCGGCGGCTACCTCGAAGTCGATCGCAGCAAGACCATGGACTGGGACGCACTGCGCGCCAAGATCGCCCAGGACGGCATGCGCAACTCCAACTGTGTGGCTATCGCGCCCACTGCGACCATCTCCAACATCATTGGTGTGGACGCTTCCATCGAGCCTTGCTTTGGCAACTTGTCCGTCAAGTCCAACTTGTCGGGTGAGTTCACCATCATCAACCACTACTTGGTGCACGACTTGAAGCGCCTGGGTTTGTGGGACGACGTGATGGTCATGGACCTCAAGCACTTCGACGGTTCACTGCGCCCCATCGACCGCGTGCCACAAGAAATCAAAGCCTTGTACGCCACGGCATTCGAGGTGGAGCCACAGTGGTTGGTGGAAGCTGCGTCACGTCGCCAGAAGTGGATTGACCAAGCGCAGTCGCTCAACATCTACATGGCCGGAGCTTCGGGCAAGAAACTCGACGAGACCTACAAGCTCGCTTGGTTGCGCGGTTTGAAGACCACGTATTACCTCCGCACATCCAGCGCACAGCAAGTTGAGAAGTCAACTGTGCAAGCTGGCTCACACAACGCGGTGTCTTCGGGCCCAGCAACAGGTGGCATGAGCGCACTCGAAGCAGCCGCTGCTGCAGCGCAAGCGCAGATGAATGCCATCCCTGCGACTGACATCAAATTCTGCGGTGTGGACGATCCCACCTGCGAATCGTGTCAGTGATTTTGTGCACACCGATTTGTAATTGCACAACAAAAAAAGCAACGAAGTTCACGAACGCTTTGCGTTTGTCTTCGTTGCATTCATAATTCGTACATTGGATAATTTTTTATGTTGACCTGGGACGAAGAAGTCAAGCCCTCATCGCCATCACCTCTTGCAAGCGGCACACCTGGCCGCTCGATGGAACTCCCACCTCTTTCTGCGACACCTGCCATGCAGCCAGTTGCCGCCGCTCACCCTCTGAACGATGGTGCAGCCCACACGCAACACACCTCTGCCGCAGCCACCAACGAGCGTCGCGTGAACGCAGCTGACAAGCGCATCATCAACGGCCAAACTGATGTGAACCAATTGGTGCCGTTCAAGTACAAGTGGGCTTGGGAAAAATACCTCGCCACCTGTGCCAACCACTGGATGCCACAAGAAGTGAACATGACGCGTGACATCGCGTTGTGGAAAGACCCCAACGGTTTGAGCGAAGACGAACGTCGCATCATCAAACGCAACCTGGGCTTCTTTGTGACCGCTGACTCTTTGGCTGCCAACAACATCGTGCTGGGCACCTACCGTCACATCACCGCGCCTGAATGCCGTCAGTTCTTGCTGCGCCAAGCGTTTGAAGAAGCCATTCACACCCACGCCTACCAATACATCGTTGAATCTTTAGGCTTGGATGAGTCTGAAATTTTCAACGCGTACCACGAAGTTCAATCCATCCGCGACAAAGACGAGTTCCTGATCCCGTTCATCGACGCCATCATGGACCCCAACTTCCACACTGGCACTTTGCAGACCGACCAAACACTGTTGAAGTCGTTGATCGTGTTTGCTTGCCTGATGGAAGGCCTGTTCTTCTACGTGGGCTTCACCCAAATCTTGGCCTTGGGTCGTCAAAACAAAATGACGGGCGCTGCGGAGCAGTACCAATACATCTTGCGTGACGAATCCATGCATTGCAACTTTGGCATTGACTTGATCAACCAGATCAAACTCGAGAACCCTCAGCTGTGGACGCCTGAATTCAAAGAAGAAATCAAAGGCTTGTTCATGCACGCCGTTGAACTCGAATACCGCTATGCCGAAGACACCATGCCACGTGGCGTGTTGGGCTTGAATGCGTCAATGTTCAAAGGTTACTTGCGCTACATCGCCAACCGCCGCGCGACGCAAATCGGTTTGGAAGCCCTGTTCCCCAACGAAGAGAACCCGTTCCCTTGGATGAGCGAGATGATCGACCTTAAGAAAGAACGTAACTTCTTCGAAACCCGTGTGATCGAGTACCAATCTGGTGGTGCTTTGTCTTGGGATTGATGGCTTAAATACACACACATGTCACCCAATTTGTTCGCCACACGCACAAACACCCGCGCACGAGGTGTGGTGGTGAACGTACCCTGTTCATGGGGTTGGACCCGGGTCCAGCGCCATGAATCGTTTTGCACACAAAAACCGTGCAAAGTGTTTTTCACCCAATGATCTAAATTCGATCTAGGAGAACAGAAATGGCAACTGCAAAAAAACCGGCCGCTAAAAAGGCCCCTGCAAAGAAAGCTGTCGCGGCCAAAAAGCCAGCAGCTAAGAAAGTCGCGGCTAAAAAGCCAGCAGCTAAAAAAGTAGCGGCTAAGAAGCCAGCTGCTAAAAAAGTTGCAGCTAAAAAGCCAGCAGCGAAGAAAGTAGCGGCCAAGAAGCCAGCTGCTAAAAAAGTTGCAGCTAAAAAGCCAGCAGCCAAAAAAGTAGCCGCTAAGAAGCCAGCTGCTAAAAAAGTTGCGGCTAAAAAGCCAGCAGCGAAGAAAACAGCTGCTAAAAAAGTAGCTAAGAAAACAGCTGCTAAAAAGCCTGCTGCAAAAAAACCTGCTGCTAAAAAAGCCGCTAAAAAGCCTGCTGCAAAGAAAGCTGCGAAAGCACCCGCTGCCCGCGCACAGACCACGTTGAACCCGCAAGCTGCTTGGCCTTTCCCAACAGCGAGCAAGCCTTAATCTGTAAAGATCTAGGCAACGGTTTACCGTTAGCTCAAGCCCGACGCCGCAAGGCCTCGGGCTTTTTCTTGGCCCCACACCGCTCATGACGCTGCCCACCACACCCTACCTTCGCTTAGAAAAAACAGGCGCTGTAATTGTGGACATCCACGTCATTCCAAACGCTTCACGCACCCAAGCAGATGGTGAACATGATGGAGCCTTGCGTGTACGCTTGCATGCGCCCCCCGTGGACGGCAAAGCCAATTTGGCACTTCAGGCCTGGCTGGCAGATACGCTGGGATTGCCCAAGCGCGATGTTGAACTCATCCGTGGACAAACCTCCAAACGAAAACAGCTGCGGGTGAGCGCAGCTGCTTGTGCCAAAGCCAATTGGTCGGCTTTAAATTAGCCGGCTTAGGCGATCACCAAGCCGTTCACGTTGTAGTTCTGCGGTCCGCGTTGTGCGATTTTCAAAGCGCCCACTTGGTTGCCCAAGGCCGCGCACTTCGCCAAAGACCAGCCCTGCTCCAAACCAAACAACAGCGCACCGCGCCAAGCATCGCCACAGCCTGTCGGGTCAACCACAGCAGCAGCCTTCACCGGTGGCACAAGCGTCTTCTCGCCATCCACCCAGACCTCGCAACCTTCGGCACCCAATGTGACGATCAAGCCCTTCACGCGGCGTGAAATATCGGCATGACTCAGATCTGTGCGGTCACTCAGCATCTTGCCTTCGTAGTCATTCACCGTCACCCAAGTGGCTTGGTCAATGAAGCGCATCAGGTCAGTGCCATCAAACATGGGTAAGCCTTGACCTGGATCGAACACAAAAGGAATGTCTGCGGCCTTGAGCTGCTCAGCGTGCTGCACCATCGCATCACGGCCATCGGGCGAAATGATGGCCAGCTTGATGTCCGAGCGCTTTTCAATCTGGGTGGTGTGCGCTTGCATCATCGCGCCCGGATGGAACGCCGTGATTTGGTTGTTGTCACGGTCGGTCATGATCATGGCTTGCGCGGTGTAGCTGCCTTCGACTTGGCGCACATACTCGGTTGAAATGCCCAGTGTTTTGAGGCGTTGCAAATAGTCGGCCGCATCGGTACCCAACGTCGCCATCGGCAGTGGCGTGCCGCCCAACACCTTCAAGCTATAGGCGATGTTGCCTGCGCAACCGCCAAAGTCACGGCGCAAAGCGGGCACCAAGAACGACACATTCAAGATATGCAATTGGTCCGGCAAGATTTGCTCTGCAAATCGGCCTTCAAAGTCCATGATGGTGTCAAACGCGAGCGAGCCGCAAATCAGCGATGCCATAAAAATACTTTCGGGAAAAATTAAGGGTAGAAAACGATGGCGCGAAAGCCGGTGATGCGTTTGCTGACCTTGTCGTCGAGGTCGAAGTTCAAGGTTGAACGCACATCGCGCAAGGCTTGCACGTGGTCTTTGCCTGAGAGTTCTTCAGCGGTGAACACACGGCGCACCAAGACTTGGTTTTGCAAGTCGGTCAAGCTCAGCTCCAAAGCAGGCATGGCCACCGGATGGTGCTGCGTATTTTTCAAACGCAGTTGCACGGTGTAGCCGCCTTGTGGGTTTTCGGTGAAGCTGCTGCTTTCAATCAGCACCGCCTCGGGCTCGCGCGGCCAAGTGACTTCGCACGCACACAACGCCGAAAGCACAGGGCGCAGTGCTGGTTCTTCTGCGCCTAGCCAGTGGCGCTGGGCCACCAAAAACTGAAACAACAAAGCCAGCATCAACACAACCGAACCCACAACCCAAGGCACAGGCCAAGCAGCGTGTGCATGATCTGACGGTTCAACAGGATTGGCAGATGCCGCGGGCTGATGCTCATGGGCGGCAGCAGAAGCCATCACCGAACGGAACAACGAAGGGGCATCCGCACTGGGCACAGGCGGTGTTGGAATATCTGGCGGCGTTTCAAAATGCAAGGCCGCTTCGAACACATGCGCACAACGACCACACCGCACCCACCCTTTGGCCAGCTCTAGCTGTTGGGGCGACACCTTAAAGGCGGTCTCGCATTGGGGGCAGTGGGTAATGTGCATCAGCAGTGGGCGGTCATCAAAATCCAGCCGTCTTCAGAATCGCTCACTTGCAACGTGCAATACGGCGCGTACGCGTCTTTGAGCTCTTGGGCTTGTCGCTCAAGGATACCCGCTAACACCAAGTTGCCACCTGCCGCCACATGGCTGCGCAGCAGCGGTGCCAGCACTTTGAGCGGCGTGGCCAAAATGTTGGCCAACACGGTTTGGTAGTGCCCGGTGGCTTTGTCGGGCAAGCCAGCGTTCAAGCGTACGTTGTTGGCATCGGCATTGAGCACGGTGGCCGTCACGGCTGCCTCGTCAATGTCAACCGCATCAATCGTGTTGGCACCATGCAAGGCCGCACCAATGGCCAAAATGCCAGAGCCGCAGCCGTAGTCGAGCACGCGTTGGTTGCTCACATCGTGCGTGGCAATCCAACGCAAACACATGCGCGTGGTTGGGTGCGTGCCTGTGCCAAACGCCAAACCGGGGTCTAAGCGAATGACTTTTTGAGCTTGAGCGGGTGGTTCGTGCCAAGTGGGAACAATCCAAAACTCAGGCGTGATGTCAACAGGCGCGAACTGCGACTGTGTCAAACGCACCCAGTCTTGATCGGCCACAGGCTGAATGCCCAGCACTTGACTGCCGGCAAAAAAGTCTTGCAAGGCCAGCAAACGCGATGCGTCTTGAGCCTCTGTTTCTTTTGCAAACAACGCAACGATGCGCGAACGCTTCCAGCCTTCTTTCGGCGGCGGCATGCCGGGCTCGCCAAACAAGGCTTGCTCGGCATCGGTTTGAGCATCGGCATCTTCCACAGACACACTCAAAGCATCGAGTGCATCGAGCGCCTCGCAGACAGCTTCGACACTGTCTTCGGGGCACATCAGTCGCAGCTCAAACATCAGCGCTTGTGAGCAGCGAGCCACTCTTCCAAGTAATGGATGTTGGTACCACCGGCCATGAACTTGGCGTCCACCATCAACTCGCGGTGCAGCGGGATGTTGGTGTTGATGCCTTCGACCAAGGTTTCGTTCAAAGCCGTACGCATGCGCGCCAAAGCTTCGTCACGGGTGTCGCCGTGCACGATGATCTTGCCAATCATCGAGTCGTAGTTTGGTGGCACGTAGTAGTTGGTGTAGATGTGAGAGTCCACACGCACGCCGGGGCCGCCGGGCGCGTGCCACATGGTGATGCGGCCAGGTGACGGGATGAACTTGAACGGATCTTCCGCGTTGATACGGCACTCGATCGAGTGACCGCGCACCGCAATGTCACGTTGGGCGAAAGGCAATTTCATGCCAGCGGCCACCATGATTTGGGTTTTCACAATGTCCACGCCGGTGATGTATTCGGTCACTGGGTGTTCCACCTGCACGCGGGTGTTCATTTCAATGAAATAGAACTCGCCGTTTTCGTACAAGAACTCAAACGTGCCCGCACCGCGGTAGTTGATCTTTTTACAAGCCGCCGCACAACGCTCGCCGATCTTCTCGATCAACTTGCGTGGAATGCCTGGCGCAGGCGCTTCCTCGACCACTTTTTGGTGACGACGTTGCATCGAGCAATCGCGTTCGCCCAAGTACACCGCGTTCTTGTGCTTGTCAGCCAAGATTTGAATTTCGATGTGACGTGGATTTTGGAGGTATTTCTCCATGTACACCGCGGGGTTGCCAAAGGCTGTGCCCGCTTCGGCTTTGGTCATCGCCACGGCATTGATCAAAGCAGCTTCGGTGTGCACCACGCGCATACCGCGACCGCCGCCGCCGCCAGCGGCTTTGATGATGACGGGGTAGCCCACGCTCTTGGCGATGCGCTTGATCGCAGCGGGGTCGTCAGGCAACTCGCCTTCAGAGCCCGGCACGCAAGGCACGCCCGCTTTGATCATGGCTTGCTTGGCCGACACTTTGTCGCCCATGATGCGGATGGATTCGGCGGTTGGGCCAATGAATTGGAAACCGCTTTTCTCGACGCGTTCCGCAAAGTCAGCGTTTTCGCTCAAGAAACCGTAGCCAGGGTGAATGGCTTCCGCATCGGTCACTTCGGCTGCCGCAATGATGGCGGGCATGTTGAGGTAGCTCAGCGTCGAAGCCGCTGGGCCAATACAAACGGCTTCGTCAGCCAACTTGACGTACTTGGCGTCGCGGTCGGCTTCGGAGTACACCATCACCGCTTTGACACCCAGCTCGCGGCAAGCGCGTTGAATGCGCAGCGCGATTTCGCCACGGTTGGCGATCAGGATTTTTTTAAACATGGAAGGCCCGCCTGTTATTCAATGATGAACAGGGGTGCGCCGTATTCCACAGCCTGACCGTTTTCAGCCAAGATTTTGGTGATGGTGCCGGCTTTGTCAGCCTCGATCTCATTCAAGATCTTCATGGCTTCAATGATGCAGATGGTGTCGCCTTCTTTGACCTGCTGGCCCACTTCGGCAAATGCCTTGGCACCAGGGCTGGAAGAACGATAGAACGTGCCCACCATGGGTGACTTGACCGTGTGACCGGCAGGTGCGGCTTCCACAGCAGGGGCGGGAGCGGCAGCAGGTGCTGGGGCAGCGACCACAGGAGCGGCCACAGCAACAGGTGCGGGAGCAGCCATTTGCGTCACCATCGCCACAGGGGCGGGCGCACTCTTAACGATACGGACCGTGCCTTCTGCCTCGGTGATTTCGAGTTCAGACACATTGGAGTCGGAGACCAGGTCAATCAACGTCTTGAGTTTTCGCAAATCCATAACTACATCCTATTTGTTGTAAATAAGACGTTAATTTACACCAATTTCAAAATCTTTGCCTGATAAAACTACCTACGACACCCATTTTTTGATGTCATCGGGGCTTAATTTCCCAAGTTTTCTTTGAATCAATTGCCCATTTGCATCTAAAACCACCGTAAATGGCAGGCCTCCGACGTCATTTCCAAGGTTTTTAGCCAAATCTGTGCCATTCAACCCCGCCAAGCCAATTTTGTAATCGACTGGAAATTGCTTCAAAAACTGACGCACGCGGCTGGGTTGATCAATCGCAAGACCCATCACTTGCCACTCTTTCGATTGATTTTCACGAAAGAACGCATCAATTAAAGGCATTTCCTCGATACATGGCGTACACCAAGTGGCCCAGAAGTTAATCACCAACGGACGACCTTGAAATGCCGCCATCGGTAAAGTCTCACCCGACGGTGTTTCAAACTCGCTGGCCCACAAAGCGGCCGAGGCTTCGGCAGATAAGCCACCCTGCGCTTGGCGCTGCCAAGCCACACCCGCCCCCACCGCCGCAGCGACGGCAGCCACACCGGTGTAGAGGATCGAACGTCTATTTATCTCAAACATCATTTAACTTCTTCCATCAATCGCTTTAAAGCCAAAAAATCGCCACGGTAGGTTCGGCCTTGTCCGTCGGGCTTCAAAGCACCCCGCAAATCATTTAAGTCATAAATCATCAAATGCACCAGTACTTTTTGCGGCAAACCTGGGCAACTGCTCAAGATACTCAGCGCATCCACAGCCTCGCCCTGAAAGCCTTGAACCGTGCTGACCTCGTAGCGCACATTGTGGTCAATGAGGCTAATTTCTGCTGATTTGGGGTCATCACAAAACAATTGCAGGTAAATATCTGACAAACCGGTGGCCGTGCCACGCCAAACGGCCCCGCCTAAATGCGGCCTGAAAGCCGCCATGCGATCCATCCACACCAGCGCCAACTCGCGCAAGGCTTTGAGTTCGGCGGGTTGCGTGTCTGCACAGAACACGTCCAAATACTCACGCACCGCGTCTTCCACTTGGTCGTTGTTGGGCAATGCGGTGCGGGCATTCAGGCCAAGTTGCTTGACGGCGCGACGTTTCGCAGGCCCGTATTCCAGCCCCTCTTCCACCACCATGCGCGCAGCCGTGGCTGCAATTTCTTCTTGAACCGTAGTCATATCGACAGCGATTGTCGGGCACCCAAGCGCCGGATGCCCAAACCTCTGTGAACACCCTCCTAAAATGCATGGATGCATATACATATTTTGGGAATTTGCGGCACGTTCATGGGTGGACTGGCTGCGTTGGCGCGCGAAGCGGGCCACAAAGTCACCGGTTGCGATGCGGGCGTCTACCCGCCCATGAGCGACCAACTCCGCGCCTTGGGCATTGAGTTGATCGAAGGCTTTGGCGCCGATCAGATGGCGCTCAACCCCGACATGTATGTGATTGGCAACGTCGTCTCGCGCGCACGCTTGCCCGACGGCAGCCCTAAATTCCCGTTGATGGAAGCCATTTTGGAAAGCGGCGCCACCTACATCAGCGGCCCACAGTGGCTGGCCGAGCATGTGCTGCATCACCCCAGCCAGCCTCGCCACGTGCTGGCCGTGGCCGGCACACACGGAAAAACCACCACCACGTCAATGCTGACTTGGATTTTGCAAGCTGCAGGTTTGGAACCAGGTTTTTTGGTGGGCGGCGTGCCGATGAACTTTGGCGTCTCTGCACGCTTGGGCCGTTTGAGTAGCCCTACTGATGTGGCCGCACACAAACGAACCCCCTTTGTGATTGAGGCCGATGAGTACGACACCGCCTTCTTCGACAAGCGGAGCAAGTTTGTGCACTACCACCCTCGCACGGCCATCTTGAACAACCTCGAGTTTGACCACGCCGACATCTTTGACAACCTCGCCGCCATTGAGCGCCAGTTCCATCACCTCGTGCGCACCGTGCCCGGCAGTGGCCGCGTGGTGGTCAACGCCGATGAAGACAGCTTGCAACGCGTGTTAGCCCAAGGCTGCTGGAGCGACGTGGCCAAGTTTGGCGTGAGCGCCAACGCCCAAGCGGACGGCTGGTCGGTGCAAGGCGAACCCGACAACTTTGCGGTGCTGCACCACGGCCAAGAAGTGGGCCGCGTGCAATGGGACATCACGGGCGTGCACAACCAACTCAACGCCTTAGCCGCCATTGCCGCTGCCGAACACGTGGGCGTCTCGCCCGCACAAGCGGCGGCTTCGCTCAGCGAATTTCAAAACGTGCGCCGTCGCATGGAAGTGCGCGGCACGGTTTCGCGTGCGGGCGGCGACATCACGGTGTACGACGATTTTGCGCATCACCCTACCGCCATTCGCACCACGGTGGATGGCTTGCGCCGCAAAGTGGGGCCGAACGCCCGCATCTTGGCGGTGTTTGAGCCACGCAGCAACACGATGAAGCTGGGCACGATGAAATCGCAACTGCCATGGAGTTTGGAAGATGCAGATCTCGCGTTCTGCCACTCAGGCGGTTTGGATTGGGATGCAACCGAAGCCTTGTCGGCTATGGGTGCACGTGCCTGCGTGGGTGCGAACGTGGATGAAGTGATTGCGCAAGTGGTGGCTGCTGCACAGGCGGGGGACCATGTGCTGTGTATGAGTAACGGTGGGTTTGGTGGGATTCACGCTAAGTTGCTTGCGGCTTTGGCTAGCTAGCATTGTGTTTCTCTCGCACGCACACAGAGCGGCCAGCACCTGACACGGCTTAACGTCCCTGCGGGCCGTGATGGCGCCGTATCAGGCGCTGACCACTCTGCGTGCTGAGAGAGAACCATCGAAACGATTGGGGCTTGCTCCTGCTTCGCAGTTCGGCGCCGCAAACGCCCGTCTGTTCGCATGGCATCTTCCGAACAACCAAACGCGGAGAGCGCGGTGTCTGATTTGGCGCCATCATGGCCCGCAGGGACGTTAAGCCAAGTCAGACACCGCGCTCTCCGCGCATCAGCCAACGAAACCGAAGCAAGTATCAAGACCGTTGACGACGCGCCGCCACAGCCGCAGACAACACGTCCAACGAAGCGACCGAGTCATTCCAGTCCAAGCACGCATCGGTGATGCTCTTGCCGTATTCGAGCTGCGACACATCGTCTTTGCCTGGTGTGAACTTCTGAGCACCACCGTGGATGTGGCTCTCGATCATCACACCAAACACTTGGTTTGAACCACTGCTGATTTGCTCGGCAATGTCTTTGGCCACCACCAACTGACGCTCGTGTTGCTTGCTGCTGTTAGCGTGGCTGCAATCCACCATCAATGTGGCAGGCAACTTGGCTTTGGCCAATTCTTCGCAGGCGGCGGTCACGCTGGCTGCGTCGTAGTTGGGCGTTTTACCGCCGCGCAGAATGACGTGGCAATCTTTGTTGCCCTTGGTTTGCACAATCGCCACTTGGCCGTTTTTGTGCACTGACAAGAAATGGTGTGCGCCCGCTGCCGCTTGAATCGCATCGGTGGCGATTTTGATGTTGCCATCGGTGCCGTTTTTGAAACCAATCGGCGCAGAAATACCCGAGGCCAATTCGCGGTGCACTTGACTCTCGGTCGTGCGTGCGCCAATCGCACCCCACGAAATCAAATCACCAATGTATTGCGGGCTGATGGCATCCAAAAACTCGCTGCCCGCAGGCAAACCAAGGCGGTTGATTTCAATCAACAACTGGCGTGCGATGCGCAAGCCTTCGTCAATGCGGTAGCTCTCGTCCAAGTAGGGGTCGTTGATCAAGCCCTTCCAACCCACGGTGGTACGTGGTTTTTCGAAGTACACGCGCATCACAATTTCCAAGGTGTCCGCATATTTTTCGCGCAGAGGTTGCAAGCGGCGTGCGTAGTCAATCGCTGCAGCGGGGTCGTGAATGGAACATGGGCCAATCACCACGAGCAGGCGGTCATCACTGCCGTGCATGATGTTGTGAATGGTTTTGCGGGTCTTGGTGATCAGCTTCTCAACCGGTGAGCCCTGAATGGGGAAGAAGCGAATCAGATGCTCGGGAGGCGGTAGCACGGTGATGTCCTTGATGCGTTGATCGTCGGTTTGACTGGTGTTCTCAACGTGGCTTGGATAACTGCTGCTGTGTTTCATGGTCTCGTCCTCGGGTTTCAAATTCAAATTCGGCAAAAAAAAACCGCCGGTGGTTCCGGCGGTTGGTTTGGGAGTTCAGATCGTTGGGCTACGTTCAGATCTCTCGACCGCCGTGGGGGCGTGAGATAAAAAAGTAAGCAAAATAAAAACGAACTGAAGTCATGGATTGGAATGTAGCACAGAGATTCTGGCGGTTTGCTGACGAATCGCTAGGGTTTACGCCAGAGATTTTTAGGCTGTGCCACCCACCGTGAGCCCGTCAATGCGCAACGTTGGCTGGCCAACACCCACGGGCACGCTTTGGCCTTCTTTGCCGCAGGTGCCCACACCGGGGTCGAGTTGCATGTCGTTGCCAATCAGGCTCACGCGGGTCAAAGCATCAGGCCCGTTGCCCACCAAGGTCGCCCCTTTGACGGGATATTGAATCTTGCCGTTCTCGACCCAAAACGCTTGAGAGGCAGAGAACACAAATTTGCCCGAAGTGATGTCCACTTGACCACCGCCAAAGTTCACGGCGTACAAACCTTTCTTCAGGCTGGCCACAATTTCTTCAGGTGACTTGTCACCACCCAACATGTAGGTGTTGGTCATGCGCGGCATGGGCACATGCGCGTAGCTCTCGCGACGGCCGTTGCCCGTGGGCTTCACACCCGTCAAACGTGCATTCATGCTGTCTTGGATGTAGCCCTTCAAAATGCCGTCTTCAATCAACACATTGCGTTGGCTAGGGTTGCCTTCGTCGTCCACATTGAGCGAACCACGGCGATCAGGAATCGTGCCGTCATCCAGCACCGTCACGCCTTTGGCGGCGACGCGCTGACCAATGCGACCACTGAAGGCGCTGGAGCCTTTGCGGTTGAAGTCACCTTCCAAGCCGTGCCCAATGGCTTCGTGCAACAAGATACCGGGCCAACCTGGGCCCAACACCACGCTCATCTCGCCCGCAGGGGCTGGACGTGCGTCGAGGTTGGTGAGCGCGCATTGCACGGCTTCGTCGACATAGGTTTGCACCAAGGCATCGTCGAAGTGGTCTAAGCCAAAGCGGCCACCGCCACCCGCAGAGCCAATTTCACGACGGCCGTTTTGCTCGGCAATCACGGTCACGCTCAAGCGCACCAAGGGGCGCACATCGGCAGCCAAGGTGCCATCGGCACGCACCACCATGACCACGTCGTACTCGCTGGCCAAACCGGCCATGACTTGAATGATGCGCGGGTCTTTGGCGCGCGCCATGTGTTCCACACGCCCAAGCAACTCTACTTTTTGGGTGCTGTTGAGCGAGCCAATCGGGTCTAAATCGCCATACAAAGAACGGCTAGAGGCCACTTTGCGCGCAGGCACTTTGACGCGCCCGCCTTTGGCTGCTGCACCAATCGAGCGCACGGTGCGTGCGGCGTCGAGCAAAGAGGCTTTGGAAATGTCGTCGGAATACGCAAAGGCGGTTTTCTCGCCACTCACGGCACGCACGCCCACGCCTTGGTCAATGCTGAAGGAACCAGTTTTGACAATGCCCTCTTCCAAGCTCCAGCCTTCGGCACGGGTGTATTGAAAATACAAATCGGCTTCGTCAACCTTGTGTGCTTTGATTTCGGCCAATGTTTGGGCCAAATCGGTTTCATCTAAACCAAAAGGCTCTAACAACAGTTGACGGGCAACAGCCAATCGCTCAAGGGTAGGTTCGCGTGAAATCATGCGCGAATTATGACTGCACCAACTGTTTGGCCTTGGCCACCGACATCAATATCCCTAAGCCTAAACCCAGTGTCACCATGGCCGTGCCGCCGTAGCTGATGAACGGCAACGGCACCCCCACCACAGGCAACATGCCGCTGACCATGCCCATGTTCACAAAGGCGTAAATGAAGAAACTCAAGGTCACGCTGCCTGCGAGCAAGCGTGCAAAAAGTGTGGGCCCTTCCACGGCAATCGCCAAGCCACGCAAAATCAAAAAGATAAAACCTGCAATCAGCATCAAATTGCCGACTAGGCCAAACTCTTCGCCAAAAGCGGCAAACACAAAGTCGGTGGTGCGCTCAGGGATGAAGTCCAAATGGGTTTGGGTGCCTTGCATGAAGCCCTTGCCCCAAAAGCCGCCCGAGCCAATCGCGATCATGCCTTGGATGATGTGAAAGCCTTTGCCCAACGGGTCTCGCGTCGGGTCGAGCAAGGTGCAAATGCGTTGTTGCTGGTAGTCATGCAGGATGGGCCAACGGAAACCATCCGCACACAAGGTGGGTTCAAACAGCACCACCAAGGCCACGCCCACCACACCCATCAAAATGGGCGGCACGATCAACCACCAGCTCAAGCCCGCAAAGAAAATCACGGCCATGCCAGCTGATAAGACCAAGATGGCCGTGCCCAAATCTGGCTGACGCACGATCAGGCCCACGGGCACCATCAGCAACACACCCGCCACCAAAAAGTCCAAGGGGCGCAACTGGCCTTCGCGTTTTTGGAACCACCAAGCCAACATGAGCGGCATGGCAATTTTCATGATCTCGCTGGGCTGAATCACTACGCCCACATTGAGCCAGCGGCGTGCACCTTTTTTGGTCAAACCAAACAAGGCCACGCCCACCAGCAAAGCCACGCCCACGGTGTACAGCGGCACAGCAAAGGCCATCAAGCGTTGCGGCGGAATTTGGGCCACCACAAACATGATGAAACCCGCAATCATCATGTTGCGGCCATGGTCAAAGAAGCGTGCACCATTGGCAAAGCCTGACGAATACATGGTCAGCAAGCCCGCACACGCCAACAAAAAAATACCAAATGCCAAGGGCCCATCAAAGCCTTTGAGCAAAGGCATCAAACGCTGAAAGGGGCTGGGCTTATGAATGACGGTGGGCATGGGGCCAGATTATCCCCTGTCGCACGGCCTCCCCTACGGCGCGCTGCTAGCATGCGCCATGACCATGCCCGCCACCACCTCACCCACCACCCATGTGCTGTATTTGCATGGGTTTCGCTCGTCCCCGCAGTCGACCAAAGCCCAACAAGTGGCGGCTGTCATGGCGCAGCAATTTGCGCACATCACTTGGTGGTGCCCGCAACTGCCGCCCTCGCCAAAAGCCGCAGCGGCATTGATTGCACAAGGCACAGCCAACTGGCCCGCGCAAAGCACGGCCGTCATCGGCTCATCGCTGGGCGGGTTTTACGCCACATGGTTGGCGGCTCACAAAGGGTGCAAAGCGGTGTTGCTCAACCCTGCCATCGACCCCGCGCGCGATTTGGCCAAATACATTGGCGAACACACCGCGTGGCACGACCCTGCCGAACGCTTTTACTTCGCCCCTGAGTTTGTCGATGAATTACGCACTTTAGAAGTCGGCCCATTGCCCCACCCCGAACGCGTGTGGGCGCTCATCGCCAAAGGCGACGAAGTGCTCGATTGGCGCGAAATGACGGCGCGGTACCCGGGCTCGCAGCAGGTGGTTTTAGAAGGGGGTGACCACGCCATCAGCGACTTCGCGCAGCACCTGCCGCAACTGCTGGAATTTCTAGATTTGCAGCCTGCGCCTTAATGGAGCGTGGGACAATGCGAGCCATGTACGCATTGTTTGAAGAAGCTGGAAAATTCCAGACGGGCCGCATCCTTTCTGAAGCAGAAAGCTCAGCCCAAATCGAGCTGGAATCCGGCAAACGGGTCAAGGTCAAGGCCGCCAATTTGTTGCTCAAGTTTGAGAAGCCCTCACCCGCCGACCTCATGCGCGAGGCGCAAGCCTTGAGCCCCTCCATCGAGCTTGACCTCGCTTGGGAATTTGCCCCCGAAGACGAGTTTGGGTTCGCCGACCTCGCCCGCGAATACTTCAGCGCGCAAGCCACGCTCACCGAACAAACCGCTGCGCTGTTTCGTTTGTACGACGCGCCGCATTACTTTCGACGCGCGGGCAAAGGCCGTTTCAAGAAAGCCTCTGCCGAGGTGATTGCCCAAGCACTTGCGGGCATTGAAAAGAAAAAACAAATCCAAGCGCAAATTGAAAGCTGGGCGGCTGAATTGGGCCAAGGCACATGCCCCGAGCCCATTCGCACGCAGCTTTACAAAATTTTGTTCAAGCCCGACAAGAATGCGCCCGAATACAAAGCCGTGGTCGAGGCTGCACGTGCCACCCAAACCGCGCCGCTCGCGCTGCTGCAAAAAGCAGGGGCCATCACCTCGGCGTATCAGTTCCATTGGCAACGCTTTTTGTTTGACAACTTTCCCAAGGGCACCGGCTTTCCCGATTTGCAAGCTCCCGCCATTGCGGACGAGTTGCCCGTCGCCAACGTAAAGGCTTATTCGATTGACGACTCGCAAACCACGGAGATTGACGATGCTTTGTCGGTGCAAGGCTTGGGCAGTGGCACGGTCACCTTAGGGGTTCACATCGCCGCGCCGGCGCTGGCTTTGAAGCCGGGTGACGCGATTGACCAACTGGGTCGCCAGCGTTTGTCCACCGTCTACATGCCGGGCTACAAAATCACCATGTTGCCCGACGACGTGGTGCAAACCTACACCTTGCAAGAGGGGCGTGACTGCCCTGCGGTGTCGCTGTACGCCACGTTTGACGAAGCCACGCTTGCTTTGCAAAACACCGAAACGCGCGTGGAGCGTGTGCCCATCGCGGCCAACTTGCGCCACGACCAGCTCGATGCCATCGTCACCGAAGCGTGGCTCCAAGACGCAAGCTTCACACACGCCGCGGGTACGGCCGAGCCTGCCATGCCGCGCACACAACTCGCGTTCTTGTTCCGCTTGGCCAAACACCTCAAAGCCCAACGCGAGGTGGTGCGTGGCAAGCCCGAAACCTTCAACCGCCCCGACTACAACTTCCGCTTGGTCGGCAACGACGGGCGCGAACCCGCAGGTGACGAGCAAGTGCAAATCAGCATCCGCCAACGCGGTGCGCCACTCGATTTGATGGTGGCCGAAGCCATGATCTTGGCCAACAGCACATGGGGCCAATGGATGGCCGAGCTCGGCGTGCCCGGCATTTACCGCAGCCAAGCCAGCTTGTTGCCGGGCGTCAAAGTGCGCATGGGCACCAAAGCCTTGCCACACGCGGGCATTGGTGTGCCGAGCTATGCATGGAGCACATCGCCCCTGCGCCGCTACACCGACCTCGTCAACCAATGGCAAATCATGGCGTGCGCCAAGCACGGCAGCACCGCCGCATTGGCCGCACCGTTCAAGCCCAAAGATGCCGAACTCTTTGCCATCATCTCGGCGTTCGATGGCGCGTATGGCGCGTACAACGCCTACCAAAACGGCATGGAGCGTTTCTGGACGCTCCAGTATGTGAAGCAACACCACATCACCGAACTCAGCGCCACCATTTTCAAAGCCTTCCCAGGCCAGCCCCCGATGGCGCGTGCCGATGATTTGCCTTTGGTCTTGCCCGTGTTTGGCGGTGGCGATTTGCCACGCGGGGCGCGCGTGCAACTGCGCTTGAGTGAGATAGACGACATCAGCCTCGACATCAGCGGCCAACTGCTGCATGTGTTGGAAGTCGATGCCCCCACCAGCGCCGAAGAAATGGACATAACCGACGACGAAGACGACAGCGCCGCAGGCCCCATCGCTTTGGCCATGGATGTGAACGAAGCCCCCGCAGCAGAAGGAAACGCGGCGTGATGTTGGCACGTTGGTCATGGCGAAATTGGTCAAGGCTGCAAAAGGCCTTGTTCATTTCGTTTGCCATTCACGGGGCGTTGCTCACCTTGCGCATTGCTGCGCCCGAGCGCTTTGACCGTTTGTTCAGCGATGCACCGCTGGATGTGATTTTGGTCAACACCAGCGCCAAAGCCGATGCCCCTGACAAAGCGCAAGCCTTGGCACAAACGCAATTGGCGGGCGGCGGCGAACTCAAGAGCGGGCGCGCCGCATCACCCTTGCCCACCGCAGCCACCACCTCGGTCGGCGACATGGCCGAGTCGATGCAACGCCAAGTCGCGGCCATGCGCAAAGAACAGTCGTTGCTGTTGGCGCAAGTGAAAAACCTGCTCGCTCAACTGCCACCACCACAGCCTCAAAAATCGCAAGCTGAGCAAGAATCGGTCGAGCAAAAACGCCGTCAACTGCTCAAGCTCTTGGCCGAGATTGAACAACGCATCAACCAAGACAACGCGCGCCCACGCAAACACTACGTCAGTCCTGCCACCAAGCAAGTGGCGTATGCGCTGTACTACGACAGCTTGCGCCGCAAGATCGAAGATCGCGGCACGCGCTACTTCCCTGCCACCAACAGCGGGCAAAAACTCTACGGTGAGCTGACCATGATCATCACCGTCAACACCGATGGCCGCGTACTCGCCACCGAAGTGGTGCAAAGCTCTGGGCAAGCCGATCTCGACCGCCGCGCCCAAGCCATCGCCACGGCGGCGGGTCCGTTTGGTGAATTCACCGAAGAGATGCGTCGCCAGGCTGACCAACTCGCGGTCGTCTCGCGCTTCATCTTCAGCCGAGACCATGTGTTGCAAACCAAAGGCGGCGAAGCCGCCAACTGACGCACAGCCCCATGACTACAACACGCTTTCGCCCATGGCTACGTTGGTTGCTGCTGGTGGCCGTGGCATGGCTGGGTTTGCAAGTGTTCTTCTTGGCTCGCATCGCCGTCATGGCACGCGTGGCCCCTGAATCCACCGCCTTTGAACGTTCGGAAGCTTGGCGCATCGTGCACACCAAAGACCGCTTGCGCTGGCGACAAGACTGGGTGCCCTACAACCAAATCTCCAACAACCTCAAGCGTGCCGTGATTGCGTCAGAAGACGACATCTTTGCGCAGCACGATGGTGTGCAGTGGGATGCGATTGAAAAAGCATGGGCTAAAAATGCGAAAGCCGAGTTGCAAGCCAGCCGCAAAGCACAAGGCAAAGCGACACCCAAAGTGGTGGGCGGCTCCACCATCACCCAGCAGCTGGCCAAGAATTTATTTCTCTCCGGCGAACGCACCTTCATTCGCAAGGGACAAGAGTTTGTCCTCACCTTGATGCTGGAAGGCTTGCTCAGCAAGCAACGCATCTTGGAGATTTACCTCAACCATGTGGAATGGGGCGAAGGCATTTTTGGGGCAGAAGCGGCTGCACAACATTACTTTCAAAAACCCGCGTCACAACTCACACCTTGGGAAGCAGGCCGCTTGGCCGTGATGCTGCCGCGCCCCAAGCATTACCAAAAATTCCCGCAGTCTGAATACCTCTCAGGCCGTACCGAAATTATTTTGATGCGCATGGGCGGCGCACAACTGCCCTGATGCGCATTCTTGGCATTGACCCCGGCTTACGCACCACCGGCTTTGGTGTGGTGGAAAAACACGGCAGTCAATTGATGTACGTGGCCAGCGGCACCATCAAAACCAACAAACAAGAACAAGGCAATTTGGCCGAGCGTTTGAAGGTGTTGTTCGACGGCATTCACGAAGTGGCCGAGCGTTACCAACCCGACACCTCAGCGGTAGAGATTGTGTTTGTCAACGTCAACCCACAAGCCACGTTGCTGCTGGGCCAAGCACGCGGCGCGTGCATCACAGCCTTGGCGACTTGCAATTTGCCAGTCGCCGAATACACCGCACTGCAAATGAAGCAAGCCGTGGCTGGGCACGGCTTGGCTAAAAAAGAACAGGTGCAAGAGATGGTGAAGCGATTGCTGAACCTACCAGGCCTGCCCGGCCCCGATGCCGCAGACGCCTTGGGCATTGCCATCACGCATGCGCATGCGGGTCACTCGATGGCCAAACTGGCTGCGGCTACGGAGTTGCAACGCACCACCAGCGGCATGTACAAAGCGGGCCGCAGTCGATAGCTCTTTGCGTTGAGCGTTGAGCGTTGATGATTCAAGGCCGGTTTAAGTCCGGGCCATTGGCAAATTCAACTCAACAATCGCACCGCCATCCACGGCGTTTGAAATGGCCAAGCTGCCGCTGTGCATTTCTGCGATGGTTTTTGAAATCGACAGACCTACGCCAAGTCCATCTTCTTTTGAACTCACAAATGCCGCACCCACCACAGGCTTCATCTCGGCCGACACACCTGGCCCTGTGTCGCGCACACGCAAGACCACGCGCTCGTCTGCGCGCTCCAGCGTGACATACATCTTTTTCGACACATTCGGTGCCATGGCTTGCATGGCGTTGCGATACACGTTCAACACAATTTGCGACAGCTGCACACGGTCCCCGTGCACCAAGCAGGGGGCGTCTTCCACATCTATCTCGAATTGAACTTTTTGCTCGCGTATTTCATACGCCAACAAGTGCGCCACATCGTCGAGCAAGGTCTTGATTTCGACAAACTCATAGTCGGTTTTCGCTGGGCGAATGAAGTTGCGAATGCGCTCGACCAACTTGACGGTTCGGTTCGTGCTGTATTCAATTTCTTGGATGGACTCCAAAATTTCTTTTGAATTCGACTCCCCCTTTGCCACGCTGGTCTTCACAGCTTGCGCATCCATCAAGATCGCCGTAAGGGGTTGGCTCAGCTCATGGGCAAACGATGCCGACATGGCCCCCAAAGTGCGTTGGCGCTCCAGCTGTGCAATCTGCTCGCCCAAGCGCGCACTCTCTTCTTGCCGCGCGCGCTCTGCAGTGGCCTTCAGTTGCGCTTTGGTCGAGCGCTCTAAAAACATCGCCACAAAAGCAAAGTTACCCAAGACAGAAATCAAAAGCCCCGTGAGCACGGTCAGCACACTGTCGATGCCGTTAGCCACCACGTCGGGTTCAGTCACGCCAGCAATGACCAATGCCATGCGCGCAAACATCGTGATCGCGGTGACCGCATACACCGCCGACAACCACTTGGGACTCCTGAGTTGATCCACCTCGGCGATACGCCAAGCCAAATACGTGATGTACGAAAACACAACGGTAAAGATCAGCATCGATAAGCCAAACCGCAAGATGGCATCTTGCAAAACCACGCGAAAAAACTCAAACAGCGCAAGGCTAGAGACGAGCAACAGTGCGACGCGCTTCCAGGCGTAACCTTGCCCCACCGCCTGACGCAAGGCCATGACTTGAATCAAAATCGCGGTCCACATCACAGCGTTCGCCATGGGGTAAGTGCCCCAAGCAGGCAAATGGGCGCGCAAGCCGACCATGATCAAACCCATGCCCAACAGTTCGCCACCAAGGCACCACAAGGATTTCACGCGCGAAGGTTGGTCATACAAAACAAACCACACCGTCAACGGCATGATGAGGTACAACACGCCCGTGATGAGATAGATCGTGGGGATATGAAGCACCATCGTCTCAACCTCTCTCGCCGCGCGGGCGATGTATTGAAAAACTAATTACCAAGCAGGTGCGAGCTGCGCCAAACCCGGAGGCGCTTTGCGTGCGTCGTCAAAGGTGACGATTTCATAAGCGTCAGGCTGGCTGAGCAATTCACGCAACAACAAATTATTCATCGCATGGCCCGAGCGGAAAGCCACATAAGACGCCAGCAAGGGCTTGCCGATCAAATACAAATCGCCCATGGCATCGAGAATTTTGTGTTTTACAAACTCGTCGTCGTAACGCAAGCCATCGCTGTTCAAGACCTTGTAATCGTCCATCACGATGGCGTTGTCTAAGCCACCACCCAACGCGAGGCCATTGGCACGCAGCATTTCGACATCACGCGTGAAGCCAAAGGTGCGCGCGCGTGCAATGTCTCGGGTGTACACATCAGTGTCCATGTCGAACACCACACTTTGACCTGTGGAATCGACGGCTGGGTGACGGAAATCAATTTCAAAGCTGAGCTTGTAGCCGTGGTGTGGATCGAGGCGCGCCCACTTGACGTTGACACCTTCGCCATCACGCACTTCCACGCTCTTCAACACACGGATGAAACGCTTGGGCGCGTTTTGCTCCGCAATGCCCGCGCTTTGCAGCAAGAACACAAACGACGAAGCCGAGCCATCCAAAATCGGCACCTCTTCGGCGGTGATGTCGATGTACAGGTTGTCAATGCCAAGCCCAGCGCAGGCCGACATCAAATGCTCCACCGTGAACACCTTCGCCCCACCATTGGAAATCGTCGACGCCAAACGTGTATCCGTCACTGCCGTGGCGGTGATCGGTATGTCCACGGGCTGCGGCAAATCCACCCGACGGAACACGATGCCCGTGTCGGGTTGCGCCGGGCGCAGCGTCAGCTCCACGCGTTGACCGCTGTGAAGACCAACGCCCACGGCCTTGGTGAGGGATTGAAGGGTTCTTTGTTTAAGCACGGATAGATTTTAGTGAAGCGCTCACTTAAGAGCGATTCATTGCTTCAATGACCTTGATAGCGCCTCAGTCAGCTTGCTTGCGCAAGAAGGCTGGGATTTCGTAGTCGTCCATACCGCCCGATGACAAGGCATCGACCTTGGCTGCGGCCGAGGTACGGTTGCCACGCCACACGGCGGGAGAGTTCATGGAGTCGTAGTTGGGCTGTGCAGCCACTGAGCCAACACCCAAGCCTGCGGCCAAACCGGCCAAGCCTGACGAAGCCGCAGCCAACACACCGGCAGGCGATGCGTTGTTGGCTTGTGTGGTGGGGAAGCCCACGCCGTCTGTACCTGTGCGCAACACTTGCAACTGAGGGGCAGCGCGGCGGCTACCTGCCAAACCTGTGGCCACTACGGTGACGCGAATTTGGTCGCCCAAGTTTTCGTCGTAAGCCGTGCCGTAAATCACGTGTGCATCTGGCGATGCAAACTTGCGGATGGTGTTCATGGCTTCGCGCGACTCAGACAACTTCAAGCCGCCCTTGGCTGCGGTGATCAACACCAACACGCCCTTGGCACCCGACATGTCCACGCCTTCGAGCAATGGGCAAGCCACGGCTTGTTCAGCAGCGATGCGTGCACGGTCTGGGCCGCTGGCCGCAGCGGTGCCCATCATGGCTTTGCCGGTTTCGCTCATCACGGTGCGCACGTCTTCAAAGTCGACGTTCACCAGCGCTTCGACGTTGATGATTTCGGCAATACCACCGACGGAGTTTTTCAACACGTCGTTGGCAAAAGCGAAGGCTTCGTCTTGGCTGGCATCTTCGCCCAACACGTCCATCAATTTTTCGTTCAACACGACGATCAGTGAGTCGACGTTGGCTTCGAGTTCAGCCAAGCCTGTTTCAGCGTTGCCCATGCGACGGCTGCCTTCGAATTCGAAAGGCTTGGTCACCACGCCCACGGTCAAGATGCCCATTTCGCGGGCCACGCGAGCCACCACAGGTGCCGCACCTGTGCCGGTGCCGCCACCCATACCGGCGGTCACGAACAACATGTTGGTGCCTTCCAGCGCCAAACGGATGTCGTCAATCGCAGCTTCTGCAGCTTCACGGCCGCGCTCTGGCTTGCTGCCAGCGCCGAGGCCGGTGGAGCCGAGTTGAATCACTTTGTGCGCATTGCTCACGCGCAGGGCTTGTGCGTCGGTGTTCGCGCAAACGAACTCCACGCCTTGAACGCCAGAGCTGATCATGTGTTCCACAGCGTTACCGCCGCCGCCACCCACGCCAATGACTTTAATTTGGGTGCCTGAGTTGAATGCTTCCACTTCGATCATTTCGATGCTCATGATGTTTCTCCTAATCTAAAAATTTGCAGTTGCCTAGTGTTTGTTTTTTGCTTTTGGTTCATTGCGCTCCTTCTATGAGGGTGGCGCATTGGGTGCACAGGATCGACATCGTCGATGTCTGTGCGTCCGCTGCGGCGGACTACCGCGTGCAAGGTAAAGCAAGGTGTGAGGAATCATGATTAAAAGTTCCCCACAAACCAATCTTTGAGACGGTCCATCAATGAATTGACCGACCCACTCTTTTGTGAAACTTTGAAGCCGCGCTGACGGTCCGCACCTGCTTCTGCCAGCAAGCCCATCACAGTGGCAGCACGGGGCTGCGCCACCATGTCAGCCAAAGCGCTGTTGTACTGCGGCACCCCGCGGCGCACGGGCTTCAAGAAAATGTCTTCGCCCAACTCCACCATGCCCGGCATGACCGCGCTGCCGCCCGTGAGCACAATGCCCGACGACAACACTTCTTCATAGCCCGAGTCACGGATGACTTGTTGCACCAGCGAGAAGATTTCTTCCACACGTGGCTCAATCACACCCGCCAACGCTTGGCGGCTCAACATACGAGGCGTGCGGTCACCAAGGCCCGGCACTTCCACTTGCACATCGGGGTCAGCCAACAGTTGCTTGGCGTAGCCCGATTCAATTTTGATTTCTTCTGCGTCTTTGGTCGGTGTGCGCAACGCCATCGCAATGTCGCTGGTGATCAAGTCACCGGCAATTGGAATCACTGCGGTGTGGCGAATCGCACCATTGGTGAAGATGGCCACGTCGGTGGTGCCTGCGCCGATGTCGACCAAGGCCACGCCCAACTCACGCTCGTCATCGGTCAACACCGACATGCTGGAGGCCAACGGGTTGAGCATCAAACGGTCGACATCTAAACCGCAGCGACGCACACACTTGATGATGTTTTCCGCCGCGCTTTGTGCACCCGTGACGATGTGCACTTTCGATTCCAAACGAATACCGCTCATGCCAATCGGCTCGCGCACGTCTTGACCGTCAATCACAAACTCTTGCGGCTGCACCAACAACAAACGTTGGTCCGTCGAGATGTTGATGGCCTTGGCGGTTTCCACCACACGGGCCACATCGGCTGCCGTGACTTCTTTGTCTTTCACCGCCACCATACCCGTGGAGTTGATGCCGCGAATATGGCTGCCGGTGATGCCGGTGTAAACGTTGGTGATTTTGCAATCGGCCATGAACTCGGCTTCTTTCAAAGCCTGCTGAATGCTTTGCACGGTGGCGTCAATGTTGACGACCACACCGCGCTTCAAACCGTTGCTTGGCGCGACCCCCAAACCTGCGAGCTTGAGCTCGCCATCGGGCAGCACCTCGGCCACGACCACCATGACCTTGGCTGTGCCAATGTCTAAGCCGACCACCAGTTCTTTGTAATCTTTTGCCATAACAGCCTCGTTCTTTCTCTTCTTCTCTCTGTGTCCGTTAGCGTTTGGTAGGCACGTCTTGCGTGCTCACCCCGCGCAAACGAAGCGCATATCCGTTGTCGTGTCGCAAATCGGCTGATTCAATCGCCGACACCTTGCGCCCTAACTTGTTCGTCACTTGAGCCAGTGTTTGGGTGATGCGTTTCACACGCACCATCACATCCTCAACACCACCGCGACCCAACTCAATCACAGCGCCATGTGTCAACTTGGCGCGCCAACTGCCGCGGTCTGTCAATGCCAAGCTGTCGACCGTCAAGCTCATCGACTTGAATGCAGGCTCCAGCGCCAAATACATCGCCAGCACTTGCTGCGATTGGCTATCAGGCCCACTCAAGCGCGGCATCTTGTCGTCATCCAAATCGCTCACGTTGGCTTCAAACACTTCGCCGTAGCTGTTGACCATGCGCTGCTCGCCGTCGTCGCCCCAATAGGCCACAGGCCTGTGCTCTTGCAAGGTCACGCGCAAACGGTTGGGGAACTCGCGTTGCACTGAAGCCAAACGCACCCAAGGCACGCTCTCAAACGCGCTGCGCACACGGCCCAAATCGGCGGTGAAGAAGTTGCCTGTGAACTTGGTCACCACATTGGCGCGCAAGGTCACTTCGTTGTTGTGTTCCACATCGCCCTTGACCGTGATGCCCTTCAACGCGAACGCAGGCAACTGCACCAAGGCCCACACACCGCCCACCAACGCGCCCACGACCAAGCCCACGAACATGAGCGAAGCCGCCATGTGCATGAGCTTGACGTCGAGCGGCACCGCCACCGAGGCATTCACCTCGGGACGGGGACGCAAGTGGGTGTAGCGCGTGGTCATACGGCTTGCGGACCTCCGGGGTGATCGAGCGTGGCGCTCTCGAGCAGCATCAAACACAAGTCTTCGTAGCTGATGCCTGCGGCACGAGCCGACATGGGCACCAAGGAATGACTGGTCATGCCGGGTGAGGTGTTCATTTCCAACAAGAACGGCTTGCGGTCCGACGCACGCAACATGATGTCGGCACGGCCCCAGCCACGGCAACCCAAGGCGCGATACGCAGCCACGACCAAGCGTTGAATTTCTTGCTCTTCTGCCTCTGGTAAACCGCTTGGGCAGTGGTACTTCACGTCATCGGTGAAGTACTTGTGGTTGTAGTCATACGCACCATCGGGGGCGGCAATGCGCACCACGGGCAAAGCGCGGGCATTGGGGCCGTTACCCAAGATGGGGCACGTCAACTCTTCGCCGGTGATGAATTCTTCACACAACAAATCGGGGTCGTATTTGGTGGCCAACTCCGCGGCTGCTTGAATCTCACCCGCTTGCGTGACTTTGCTCATGCCAATGGATGAGCCTTCACGTGGCGGCTTGACGATGAGCGGCAAACCCAGCTTGGCAGGAATCGCTTGGATGTTGTCTGCGGTTTGGTCTTCGGGTGACAACCACACATAGCCGGGTGTCGACAAGCCCACCGCACTCCACACGCGCTTGGTCATCACTTTGTCCATCGCCATGGCAGAAGCCATCACGCCTGAGCCGGTGTAGGGGATGCCCAACAATTCCAGTGCACCTTGCACCGCACCGTCTTCGCCGTAGCGGCCATGCAGCGCGATGAAGGCGTGTGTGTAGCCTTCGCGTTTGAGTTCATCCAAGCTGCGCTTGGCGGGGTCAAACGCGGTGGCGTTGACGCCTTTGCTTTGCAAGGCTTTGAGCACGCCGCTGCCCGACATGATGGACACATCACGCTCAGCAGACAGACCGCCGGTGAGGACAGCAACTTTGGCAGTGTTGATATTGAACGTCATCTCTTTAACTCTTACGTTGTTGCACCAACGCCAGTACTTTGGCTGGCACTTGGCCAATCGACCCTGCGCCCATGCACATCACCACATCGCCCGCTTGGGCGTTGTCGGCAATGACTTGGGCCATGTTTTGAATGTCATCCACGAACACCAAGGCTTCGTGGCCCGCCACGCGCATGGCGCGTGACAGTGCGCGGCCATCGGCTGCAGCAATCGGCGCTTCGCCTGCGGCGTAAATCTCTGAGAGCCACAGCACATCGGCGCGGCCCATGACTTGCACAAAGTCTTCAAAACAGTCACGCGTGCGGGTGTAGCGGTGTGGCTGAAACGCCAACACCAAACGACGACCAGGGAATGCACCACGCGCCGCAGCCAAAGTAGCGGCCACCTCCACGGGGTGGTGGCCATAGTCTTCGATGAGGGTGAACTCGCCACCGTTTTTGGCAGCCACTTCGCCGTGACGTTGGAAGCGACGGCCCACGCCTTTGAACTCAGCCAAGGCTTTTTGCAAAGCCGCATCGGGCACGTTCAACTCCACCGCAATCGCAATCGCAGCCAAGGCGTTGAGCACGTTGTGTTCACCCGCCAAGTTGAGGGTGATGTCGAGGTCAGGCAAGGTGATGCCGTTGCGGCGCTGCACGGTGAAGCACATGCGGCCGTTGTCGGCACGCACATTCACCGCGCGCACTTGCGCGCCTTCGTTGAAACCGTAGCTGGTGATGGGACGCGACACCTCGGGCAAGATGCTGCGCACCGCGGCATCGTCGGTGCACAAAATCGCTGCGCCATAAAACGGCATGCGGTGCAAGAACTCGATGAACGCGCCCTTCAATTTGTTGAAGTCGTGACCATAGGTATCCATGTGGTCGGCATCGATGTTGGTCACCACGGCCATCACGGGCAAGAGGTTCAAGAACGACGCGTCTGACTCGTCGGCCTCGACCACGATGTAGTCACCCGAGCCGAGCTTGGCGTTCGCGCCTGCGCTGTTGAGCTTGCCGCCAATCACGAATGTGGGGTCCATACCGGCTTCGGCCAACACGCTGGCGACCAAGCTGGTGGTGGTGGTTTTGCCGTGCGTGCCTGCAATGGCCACACCTGTTTTGAGGCGCATCAACTCTGCGAGCATGACGGCGCGTGGCACCACAGGAATGAGCTTGGCATGCGCCGCCACCACTTCGGGGTTGTCGGCTTGCACGGCGGTCGATGTGACCACCGCATCGGCACCCACGATGTTTTTGGCATCGTGGCCCACATGGGTTTGAATACCCAAGCTTTGCAAACGCTTCAACGCGACGCTGTCGGACAGATCGGAACCCGAGACCACATAGCCCAAGTTCAACAGCACTTCGGCAATGCCGCTCATGCCGGCGCCGCCGATGCCGACAAAGTGAATGTGACGAATGGCGTGTTTCATTGTTTTTTTCCTTTCGCTGCGAGCTGCTCGCAGGCGGCCACCACTTGGTTCACCGCATCAACTTGACGCACGGCATACGCTTTTTCGGCACAGGCCAACAAGGTGCGGCGCGTCATGAATTGCAAACGGTCCGCCAAGTCTTGGACTTTCAATTCGTTTTGTGGCAACAGCCAACCGCCCCCCGCCTCCACCACAAAGCGGGCGTTGGTGGTTTGGTGGTCGTCCACCGCATGGGGGAACGGCACGTAAATGGCGGCAGCGCCAACAGCGGCGAGTTCGGTCACGGTGCTGGCACCGGCGCGGGCAATCACCACATCGGCCTCAGCAAAGGCTTGCGCGGTGTCGTCAATGAACGGGGTCAGCTCGGCTTGCACACGCGCTTCTTCATAGGCAGCACGCAAAGCATCAATTTGTTTGGCGCCGCTTTGATGCGTCACCACAGGGCGTTGGTCGTGCGGAATTTTGGCCAGTGCTTGCGGCACCACGGTGTTGAGCGCTTGCGCACCCAAGCTGCCGCCCACCACCAACACGCGCAGCGGGCCTGTGCGGTCCGCAAAGCGTTGCGCGGGTTCGGGTTGGTTCACAAAACCATCACGCATGGGGTTACCCACCCACTCGGCGCCTGCCAACACGTTGGGGAAGGCGCTGAACACGCGGTCGGCCACGCCACTCAACACTTTGTTGGCCATGCCGGCCACAGAGTTTTGTTCGTGCAGGACCAAAGGCTTGCCGCACAACACCGCCATCATCCCAGCAGGGAATGTGATGTAGCCACCGAGGCCCACCACCACATCGGGTTTCACACGGCGCACCACGCACAGGCTTTGCCAGAAGGCACGCAACAACTTGAAAGGCAACAGCGCCAAAGTTTTGACACCTTTGCCACGCACACCACCAAAGGCGACGGTCTCGTACGCGAAGCCGCGTGGCGGCACCAGTTGGCTTTCCATGCTCGGTACAGGTGCACCCAACCAATGCACAGTCCAGCCCTGCGCGCGCAGTTGTTCTGCCACGGCCAAGCCTGGGAAGATGTGACCGCCAGTGCCACCCGCCATGATGAGTGCGGTGCGTGTGTTGAGCGTCATAGTCGCCCTCCATGCATGATGACTTTGTTTTCAAAGTCCACACGCAACACCACCGCAATCGCAATCAGGTTCAACAAGATGGCGGAACCGCCGTAGCTCATGAGCGGCAAGGTCAAACCTTTGGTGGGCAATGCGCCCAAGTTCACGCCCATGTTGATGAAGGACTGAAAACCAATCCAAATGCCCACACCTTGCGCGACCAAACCGGCAAACACACGGTCCATCGCAATCGCTTGGCGACCGATGTACATGATGCGACGCGTCAGCCACATGAACAAAGCGATGATGGCCACCACGCCAACAAAACCAAACTCTTCGCCAATCACGGCCATCAAGAAGTCGGTGTGCGCTTCGGGCAACCAGTGGAGTTTCTCCACACTGCCGCCCAAACCCACACCCAAAATTTCGCCACGCCCAATCGCAATCAGCGAGTGCGACAACTGATAGCCCTTGCCCAGCGCGTGCTCCATGCTCCAAGGGTCGAGGTACGCAAAGATGCGTTCACGACGCCATTCAGACGTGGCGATGATCAAACCAAACACGCCCACCAACGCCGCGGCGATCAAGAAGAACATGCGGGCATTCACGCCGCCCAAGAACAAGATGCCCATGGCAATCACAGCGATCACCATGAAGGCGCCCATGTCTGGCTCAGACAAGAGCAACAAACCCACCGCTGCCACGGCAGCACCCATGGGCAAAACCGCTGCGAAAAAGTTTTCTTTCACCTCCATCTTGCGCACCATGTAGTTGGCGGCGTACAGCAACACGCCCCACTTGGCCAGCTCAGACGGTTGGAAATTCATAAAACCCAAACCAATCCAACGGCGCGCACCGTTGACCGATTTGCCGATGAACGGAATCAACACCGCAATCAACAACACGATGGACGCAATGAATACCCACGGTGCAATACGCTCCCAAGTGTTCAACGGCACTTGGAAAGCCAACAACGCCGCCACAAACGCCACAAACAGCGAGAGCGCGTGACGGAACAAGAAATGCGTTTGGGTGTAGCCCGCGCCCATGCGTGGGTTATCCGGAATCGCAATCGATGCCGAATACACCATCACCAAACCAAACATCAACAAAGCAAACGTGACCCACACCAACGGTTGGTCAAAGCCTTTCACGTGCACAGGCGAAGCCGCGGTGCGTGTGAATTCGGTGCCGTGCACACGCACGGGCAACGCATCCATCCCCGTCTCTGGCTCGCTGCCAAAGAGACGGCCAACGCCCTGCTTCATGCGCTGCATGAACGGGCTTTTATGGGAGGTGTTCAGGTCGTTCACACCATGCCTCCGGCTTCTTCCACCAAGTGATTGACAGCATTCACAAACACTTCGGCGCGGTGCGCGTAGTTGCGGAACATGTCCATGCTCGCGCACGCGGGCGACAACAACACGGCATCGCCCGACTGGGCTTGCGCGCTGCACAGCTTGACCGCGTCTTCCAACGTGGTGGCATCCAACAACGTGACACCGCTGTGTTGCAACACCTCGCGCAACGCGGGGGCATCACGACCCATCAACACCACAGCACGGGCGTAACGCGACACGGGTTCGCTCAAAGGCGCAAAGTCTTGGCCTTTGCCGTCACCTCCCAAGATCACCACCAAACGGCGATCCACGCCCAAGCCATGCAAAGCAGCCACTGTCGCACCGACGTTGGTGCCTTTGCTGTCGTCAAAATATTCCACACCGTTCAACACGGTGACGGGCTCAACTCGGTGCGGCTCGCCTTGGTATTCGCGCAGGCCAAACAACATCGGGGCCAAATCGCCACCGGCGTTGCCAGCCAAAGCCAAGGCAGCCAAGGCGTTGAGCGCGTTGTGGCGGCCACGGATGCGCAAGGCATCAGCAGGCATCAAACGTTGGATGTGAATTTCTTCTTCATCGTCTTTTTTGCGCTTGCGGGTTTCGTCGGCTTCTAAAGCGCGCACCAACCACGTCATGCCGTTGACGGTTTCGATGCCGTAGTCGCCGGGGCGTTGGGGCATGTCGCCACCAAACGTCACATGCGTGCGGTATTGCGGCTTTTGTAATTTCACGCGCACAGGCTCGGGCAACATGACCATCACACCCGCGTCTTCACGGTTCAACACCAACACGCCTTGCTTGCCAAAGATGCGCGCTTTGGCCGCGGCATAGCCGTTCATGCTGCCGTGCCAATCGAGGTGATCTTGCGTGAGGTTGAGCACGGTGGCTGCGGTAGGTTCGAAGTTGTCCACGCCTTCCAACTGGAAGCTCGACAACTCCAACACCCATACTTGCGGCAAATAAGGGTGGTCTGCGGGTGGCGGGGGCGGAGGCGCGAGCGGAGGCAAGTCCACTTCAAATGGCTCGTCGTCTGCAGCGACAACAGTTTCGACTTCTGCTTTTTCAGCATCGCTCTGAACGGCTGCTTCGTGTGCCAATTCGTCTTCGGCATCCAAAGCCAGTTCTGTGGCTTGTGCCTCTGCTTCTTGCGCCGCCATCGCATCGGCAGCAGCTTGTTCTTCGGCTGCTTTGTCCAGTGCGTGCGCCAAGGTATCCAACAAGGTGGGGCCAATGTTGCCGGCCACGGCCACGCGTTTGCCCGCGCGCTCAAGCAACTGGCCAGTCAACGACGTGACAGTGGTTTTGCCATTGGTGCCGGTGATGGCCAACACCTTGGGGTGGTAAGCCATGCTGGTTTGCAAATCGCTCAGCGCTTGTGCAAACAAGGTCAGCTCGGTGCCCACCCACAGGCCAGCCGCCACGGCGGCGTTCCACACGGGGGCGACAGACTCGGGGCTCAGGCCTGGGCTCTTGAACACCGCACGCACGTCTTGGCCTTCGACCAAGACCGCGTCAAACGCGCCGTGCAAAAATTTCACAGCAGGCAACTCCGCTTGCAACGCTGCCAAATGCGGCGGTTGCTCACGCGTGTCCACGACTTGCACCTGCGCACCGTTGCGCGCGCACCAACGCGCCATCGCCAGGCCGGAGTCCCCCAAGCCCAGAATCAGCACCGATTGGTTGTGAAGTTGCTGCATCGTCTTATCTCAACTTCAAAGTAGACAGACCCACCAAACACAGCAGCATGGTGATGATCCAAAAGCGCACGACGACTTGGGTTTCTTTCCAGCCGCTTTTCTCGAAGTGGTGATGCAAAGGCGCCATCTTCAAAATGCGGCGGCCTTCGCCATATTTCTTCTTGGTGTACTTGAAGTACGTCACTTGCAACATGACCGACAGGGCTTCGACCACAAAGATGCCGCCCATGATGGCCAGCACAATTTCTTGACGCACGATGACCGCAATCGTGCCGAGCGCGCCACCCAAGGCGAGCGCGCCCACATCACCCATGAACACTTGCGCAGGGTGGGTGTTGAACCACAAAAAGGCCAAGCCCGAACCGGCCATGGCCGCACAGAAGATGAGCAACTCACCCGAGCCTGGGATGTGCGGGAAGAACAAATATTTGGAATACACCGCGCTGCCCGTGACGTAGGCAAACACGCCCAAGGCAGAGCCCACCATCACCACCGGCATGATGGCCAAGCCATCCAGACCATCGGTCAAGTTCACCGCATTGCTAGAGCCCACGATGACCAAGTAGGTCATGATGACAAAGCCAAACACGCCCAAGGGGTAAGTGATTTCTTTGAAGAACGGCACCATCAAACCGGCTTTGGGCGGCAAGTTGACATCAAAGCCAGACTTGACCCACGAGATGAACAGCTCAGCCACCTTGAAGTTGTTGCTCTCGGAAATGCTGAACACCATGTACAGCGCCGCCACCAAACCGATGAGCGATTGCCACATGTATTTCTCGCGTGAGCGCATGCCTTCTGGGTCTTTGTTGACCACTTTGCGCCAGTCATCCACCCAACCAATGGCACCAAAGCCGAAGGTGACGATCATCACGATCCACACAAAGCGGTTGGACAAATCGGCCCACAGCAAGGTAGAGATGGCGATGCCAATCAAGATCAGCACACCGCCCATGGTGGGTGTGCCGCTTTTCGACAGATGCGTTTCCATCGCGTACTCGCGAATGGGCTGGCCAATTTTCAAAGCGGCCAAGCCGCGAATCACAGCGGGGCCTGCGATCAAGCCAATCAACAACGCGGTCAGCGCAGCCATCACCGCACGGAAGGTGATGTACTGAAACACACGGAAAAAACCGAATTCTGGCGAGAGGCTTTGCAGCCATTGGGCGAGGGTCAGCAGCATGGCGTGGTGTCCTTGATGTTGTGGTCGTGACAGGCGTTGATGGCTTCAATCACGCGTTCCATCTTCATGAAGCGCGAGCCTTTGACCAACACGCTGCCCAGCGTTGGCAGGTGTTGCATCACGCGTTGGGTCAAGCTGTCGATGTCATTCATGTGTTGTGCATGGGCGCCGCACGCTTTTGCCGTGTGGGCGGCCAAGTCGCCCAAACACAGCACGTGGTCAATGCCTTGTTGCGCGGCGTGCAAGCCCACCTCTTGGTGAAACTCAGGACCTTGTGTCCCCACCTCACCCATATCGCCCAACACGAGCAAACGCGGTGCGGGCAATTCGGCCAGCACGTCAATCGCGGCGCGCACGGAATCGGGGTTGGCGTTGTAGGTGTCGTCCACCACGGTGATGTCGCGGCCTTGGCATTGAATGCCAAATGCGCGTGAGCGACCTTTGACGGGCTCGAAACTGCTAAGACCTTGGGCGATCACTTCAAGCGATACGCCAGCAGCCAAGGCGCAAGCGGTCGCGGCCAACGCATTACCCACGTTATGACGGCCTGCAATGTGCAGCTGGGTGCTTAACACGCCTGCAGGTGTTTTCGCTTCAACCGTCCAGTGGTCACTCAACCACTCGGCTTTGAGCAACTGAACTTCGGCTTCACCCGTCATGGAAAAACGTAGGCAGGTACGGCTGCCTGCCAAGGTTTTCCACAACGCGCTGTAGGCGTCGTGTGCGGGGAACACTGCCACGCCGTGTGCTGGCAAAGCCTTGATGGCTTCGCCGTTTTCTTGCGCCACAGCGTCAACCGTGGCCATGTACTCTTGGTGCTCGCGCTGGGCGTTGTTGACCAAGGCCACGGTGGCTTGGGTCATGTCGGCCAGTCCAGCGATTTCACCGGGGTGGTTCATGCCCAACTCCACCACCGCACTGCGGTGATGGGCGCGCAAACGCAACAACGTTTGTGGCACACCAATGTCGTTGTTGAGGTTACCTTGCGTGGCCAAAGCGTCATCGCCAAAGCCTGCACGCAAGATGCTGGCAATCATTTGGGTGACGGTGGTTTTGCCGTTGCTCCCCGTCACTGCAATGACGGGCAAGTTGAATTGACTGCGCCAACCTTTGGCCAATTGACCCAATGCAATGCGCGTGTCTGGCACTTGCACACCGGCGAGTTGAGCAGCATCTAAACCGTGATGCGCCAATGCCGCTGTTGCACCACTGGCGGCGACTTGCGGCAAAAAGTCGTTGGCATCAAAGCGCTCGCCTTTCAAGGCCACAAACAAATCACCTGCTTGGCAGGTGCGGCTGTCGGTGTTGACACGTTGAATGGTCAACGCTGCATCACCATGTAACTCAGCGCCGCCGAGCCATTGGCTGATTTGTTTCAAGCTGAGGTTCATGTCAGACATGGGACACCTCCTGCTTGGCACGTTGAAGCAGCGCATCGCGTGCGTGTTGCACATCGCTGAACGGATGCTTGATGCCTGCGATCTCTTGGTAGTCCTCGTGGCCTTTGCCAGCGATCAACACCACGTCTTGTGCGCGTGCGTGTTGCACGCTTTGGGCAATGGCCTCCGCGCGGTCTGCGATGACGATGGCACGGGCTGCGTTTTGCAGGCCTGCCAACATGTGATTCAGAATGGTTTGAGGGTCTTCGCTGCGGGGGTTGTCGCTGGTCAGCACCACCTGCCGCGCATAGTGCTCGGCCGCTGCAGCCATCAAGGGACGCTTGGCGGCATCGCGGTCGCCGCCGCAACCCAACACACAGGTCAACACACCGCCGCGTGATTGTGCGAGCGGCAACAACGCCTGCACGGCCTGCGCCACCGCATCGGGCGTGTGTGCGTAGTCAATCACCACCAAAGGCTCACCCGCCTCGCCCACGGTTTGCATGCGACCCGGCACAGCGGGCAGCACGCGACAAGCTTGCACGGCATCGACCAAGCTGTAACCCAAGGCACGCAAACAGGCGATGACGCCCAGCACATTGCTCACGTTGTAGTGACCGACCAAATGGGTTTGAAGCGCGTGCACTTCATCGCCCTGCGTCACATCAAAACACAAACCTGTTGTGCCGTGTTGAATGTGGCGTGCCACGATGTGTTGCGCAGATGCGTGTTCGGCGCGCGCAGAACTTGTATCTGTGGCACACGACACTGTCCAAATACTTGGCGCTTCAGCGCGGGCTTGCAGTTGTGCCGCCAAAGCCGCACCTTGCGCGTCGTCCACATTGATGACCGCCGCTTGCAAACCAGCCCAGCTGAACAAGGCCAGCTTGGCTTGCCAGTAGCTGTCCATACTGCCGTGGTAGTCCAAATGGTCTTGCGTGAAGTTGGTGAACATCGCCACACGCACCTGCGTACCGTCTAAGCGATGCTCAGCCAAGCCGATAGATGACGCTTCAATGGCGCAGGCGTTCACACCTGCATCCACCATGTCGCGCAAACGTGATTGCAGCAACACGGGGTCGGGGGTGGTCATGCCCGTCACTTCGAGGTGACCGACTTCACCCACACCCAAAGTACCGACGATGGCACAGCGTTTGCCTGCGTGATGCAGCGCATGCGCCAGCCACCACGCGGTGGATGTTTTGCCATTGGTGCCCGTGATGGCCACCACGTCCAGCGCTTGGCTGGGTTGTTCGTAATACGCAGCCGCAATCAAACCGCTGGCGGCTTTCAAACCGTCGTAGGTGGCAATGACATCGTTGTCATGCCATGCAAACGCATCCGCACCTGCGTGCTCAACCACACAAGCAGTTGCGCCTTGCTGCAAGGCAGAAACCACAAATTGGCGACCATCTGTCACGCCACCGGGCCAAGCAATGAATCCATCGCCCGCACCCACGCGACGGCTGTCGGTGTGCAGCGTGCCACGCACTTGGGCGTGGAGCCACTGCGCGGCGTCTTGGGGGCTATGCAGTCGTTTCATCAAAACGACTCCTTCTCGACCTTGGTCACCACTTGCGGCTTGACCGCCATGTCGGGTTGCACGCCCATCATGCGCAAGGTTTGTTGCACGGTCTGGCTGAACACAGGTGCCGCCACATCACCACCGAAGTAAGCGCCGTTGGTGGGTTCATCCACCATCACGGCGACCACGATGCGCGGGTTGTCGATGGGCGCGATGCCCACGAAGAAGCCGCGGTATTTTTTGCTGGCGTAGCCCTTGCCTTCCACCTTGTGCGCGGTGCCGGTTTTGCCGCCCACCGAGTAACCCATGGTTTGCGCTTTGGGCGCGGTGCCACCTTGAATGGTCACCATGTGCAACATGTTGCGAATGGCGGTGGCGTTTTGAACAGACAACACGCGTGCACCGCTGGCCACAGCTTGGTTGGTTTTCACCAAGCTCATCGGCACCATTTCGCCATCGTGCGCAAACACGGTGTAGGCCTGCGCCAGCTGAAACAAGCTGGCCGACAAACCGTAGCCGTAGCTCATGGTGGCTTGCTCAATCGGGCGCCATGTTTTGTAGGCACGCACTTTGCCCGCCACCGCCCCTGGAAACGGCACTTGGGGCTTTTGCCCCAAACCCACTTGCGTGAACATTTCCCACATGTCGTGGGGCTGCATTTGCATCGCAATCTTGACCGTGCCCACGTTGCTGGATTTTTGAATCACCTCATTCACACTCAACACACCATGTGGGTGTGCATCGGTGATGGTGGCTGTGCCCATTTGCAATTTACCGGGCGCGGTTTGAATCAAGGTCTCGGGCTTGACAATACCCTTCTCCAAAGCCAAACCCACCACGAGGGGTTTCATGGTGGAGCCAGGTTCAAACGTGTCGGTGAGTGCTCGGTTGCGTAGCTGCGCACCACTCAAGCTGCCTCGCTTGCCGGGTGAGTAGCTGGGGTAATTCACCAAGGCCAGAACTTCGCCCGTCTTGATGTCTAGCACCACCACGCTGCCGGCGACGGCTTTGTTGGTGACCACCGACTCTTTGATTTTTTCGTACGCGAAGTACTGCACCTTGCTGTCAATGCTCAGCTGCAAATCTTCGCCATCGACAGGCGGCATCATTTCGCCAATGTCTTCCACCACGCGACCCAAGCGGTCTTTGATGACGCGACGCGAACCTGCTTTACCGCCCAAGGCTTTGTTGAAGGTCAGCTCCACACCTTCTTGACCCAAGTTCTCGACGTTGGTAAAGCCCACCACGTGCGCCACTGATTCACCCTCGGGGTAAATGCGTTTGTACTCTTTGCGGTCGTAGACGCCCTTAATCTTGAGCGCCGCAATTTCTTTGGCCACCGAGTCATCGACTTGGCGCTTGAGCCACACAAAGGTCTTGTCTTCGTCTTGCAGTTTTTTGTCCAGCTCGGCGGGGTTCATGCCCAACAACTTTGCCAAGGCTTTGAGCTTGGCGGGATCGCGCTCGATGTCTTCTGGGTTGGCCCAAATGCTGGGCACAGGCACGCTAGAGGCCAAGATGTTGCCGTGGCGATCCAGGATGCGTCCGCGGTTGGCGGGCAAATCCAAGGTGCGCACAAAACGCACTGCACCTTGACGTTTGAAGAACGCGTTGTCAATCACCTGCACATACGCAGCGCGCGCCACCAAACCCAAAAAGCCCGCCGCAATGACGGCCACGATGAACTGGCTGCGCCAGATGGGCGTTTTGCTAGCGAGCAAAGGGCTAGAGGTGTATTGCACGCTGCGGCTGCTCATGGGCGAATCTCCGCAGAAGCAGCCGAACCGGCCACGGTGGCGTATTGCGTGATGGCCGGCGTGATGGTGCGCATGTGCAGTTGTTCACGCGCGAGCTTTTCAACACGCAGCGGTGTGGCTTGCGCACGGCGCTCCACATCCAAGCGGTCGTTTTCTGTTTCTAAATTGCGGGCCAAGCTGGTGGCACGGTCAATCTCAGTGGTGAGCGAGCGCGACTCGTACTGCGTGCGCACCAAATACAGCGCACTGGCCATGACAGCCATCAACAGCAAGAAGCTCACGCGACTCATGCCCCAGCTCCTAGACGCTCGGCCACGCGCATGATGGCACTGCGTGAGCGGGGGTTGCCCTCTACCTCGGCTGCGCTGGGCTTGATGCGATCAATCGCTTTGAAGTCCATCACCTTGGGCACTGCAAAAGGCGCACGACGGTCATACACCTCACGCGAATGTTGCGTGATGAACTGTTTGACGATGCGGTCTTCCAAGGAATGGAAACTGATCACAGCCAATCGACCTTCAGGGCGCAAGACATGCAACGAAGCGCTTAACGCTTGTTGCAACTCCTCAAGCTCGGCATTGATGAAAATCCGAAAAGCCTGAAATGTGCGCGTTGCAGGGTCCTTGCCCGGCTCGCGGGTTTTGACCGTGTCAGCCACGAGCTGGGCCAGTTCAGAGGTGGATGTAGGCACGCCCCGTTCTTGTCGGCGAGCATCAATCGCCTTTGCAATCTGTAAAGCAAACCGTTCTTCGCCATATTCACGTATCACCTCCGCGATGTGTTGGACTTCTGCCTCGGCCAGCCACTCCGACACACTCTGGCCACGGGTGGTGTCCATGCGCATGTCCAAAGGACCGTCGTTTCTGAATGAAAAACCGCGTGCTGGGTTGTCGATCTGGGGTGAACTCACACCCAAATCCATCAGCACGCCATCGACCGACGCTGCATCCAACTCCCCCAAGTGCGTGAAGCCTTGGTGACGAATCGAAAAACGTGGGTCTTGAATGGTGTTGGCCTCGGCAATCGCATCGAGGTCTTTGTCGAAGGCAATCAAACGCCCTTGCGGCGAGAGCTTGGACAAAATGAGACGGGAATGCCCACCACGACCAAAGGTCGCATCTACGTAGGTACCGTCCGGCTTGATGTCGAGTGCATCGACAGCTTCGCTGAGTAGGACGGTGGTGTGCTGCCATGGCGTGTCCACCGTCATCCTTTAAAAAGAGAATTCCTTGAACACATCGGGCATCTCGCCCTGCATGGCTTGGGCCTCTTGCGCCTCGTAAGTCGCCTTATCCCAAAGTTCAAAGTGGTTACCCATGCCTAAGAGCATGGTGTCTTTGCTGATGCCCGCCGCCGTGCGCAGCTCTGGCGAGATGAGGACACGGCCTGTGCCATCCATCTCCACATCCATCGCGTTGCCCAAGAAGATACGTTTCCACCATTGCGCACTCATCGGCAACGAAGCAATACGCTCGCGGAACTTCTCCCACTCGGTGCGAGGAAAAACCATCAAACAGCCGTGAGGGTGGCGCGTGATCGTGAGCTGCCCGGCCGCAGTCGCGCTCAAGACGTCGCGGTGCCGCGTTGGCACAGACAAACGACCTTTGGCGTCGAGACTCAGCGATGAAGCGCCCTGAAACACGTTGGCAGCCCTTTTTCACAAGCAAACAAAACAAACAACCCGCGACGAAAGCACCAAAGGCACTTTTCACCACTTAATTGCACTTATTTGCACTGTATCAGGAAAACGTGTTCCGAACACCTAAATTCGGAATTTTTTCAATGAAATCAACAACTTACAGCGATTTTAACATCCGCACTGATGGATAAAAATCGTTATAAATGAAGCACTTAGAAAAGGCTCTAAATGTGTCTTATTAAGAAAAATAAGGCTAAAAAAAAGCAGGCACTTGGCCTGCTTTTTTGCGATTTTGGCGTTTAAGCCATCAATCTCCAAACATGCGCTGCTTAATTTCGCGACGTTCTTGCGCTTCGAGCGACAAGCTAGCGGTTGGACGCGCCAACAAACGACCCACACCGATGGCCTCACCGGTTTCGTCGCAATAGCCATAGTCACCATCGTCGATGCGTTGGATGGATTGCTCAATCTTCTTGAGCAGCTTGCGCTCGCGATCGCGCGTGCGCAACTCGAGGGCGTGCTCTTCTTCAATGGTGGCACGGTCGGCAGGATCGGGCACGACCACGGTGTCCTCACGCAGATGCTCGGTGGTTTCACTGGCATTGCTGAGCACTTCGTTTTTCAAATTCACGAGCTTGATGCGGAAGAACGCCATCTGAATGGCATTCATGTACTCGCTGTCGGGCATGGCGATGATTTCTGCATCGGTCAGTTGGTCGGCCGTTTTGGTCTTCCAGTTATTAGCGAGCTTGGCGTCTTTTTTAGGTATCACGGGAACAATGGTTGGAGCGGAGGGTGCCGTCATCGGCATAAAGCTGTTCTTGGCTGCGTTGGACGCAACCACTTGAGCTGGCGGGGGTGGAACCAAAGCCGCCATCTTGGCAGCTCTGGAGTTTTTCTTGTGCACCACAGGGGTGTAGCCAGGAATGATGGGGGTCACATGCACCACAGGTGCAGGCGCTGCCACCACTTTGACCTTGGGTTCTTTGGCAGGCTTGGCTGCTTTAACCACAGGCGCTTTGGCGGGTGTGGGCTTGGCAGCGGGGGCTTTGCTAGCAGGTTTGGTTGCAGCTTTGGGTACAGCTTTTGAAGCGACCCTAGCGGCAGCCTTAGGTGCAACTTTCGGTGCAGCCTTGACTGCTACTTTTGCGGCAAGCTTGGCCGCTGCTTTTTTAGCAACGGGTTTAGCAACCGCCTTGGCAGTTTTTACGGGAGCCTTGGCAACCTTCTTGGCAGGTGCCTTCGCGGTTTTGACCGGTGCTTTCACGGTCTTGGCCGGTACTTTCTTTGCCACTGCTTTTTTAGCAGGTGCAGCCGCCTTCTTAGCCACCACCTTTTTAGGTGCTGCTTTAGGGGCCACAGCTTTCTTAGCGGGCGCCTTTTTAGCAACCACCTTCTTCGCTGGAGCTTTGGCTGGGGCTGCTTTTTTGGCAACCGGCTTGGCAGCCTTCGCGGGGGCCTTCACCGCCACAGGTTTTTTCACAACCTTCTTCGCAACCGCTTTGGGCGTTGCTGCTGTTTTGGTCGCCTTTTTAGCGACAACAGGCTTTTTAGAAGCGGCTTTTTTAGATTTTGCGTTCACGGTGGGTCTCCTCGCGGCCTCCGCCAATACGGGTGCATTGGCAGGGTCTGGCGCGCGGGATTGTAGCCACAATCCCCAAGGGTTCAATAAATTAGTTAAAACTGACAAAACTCATCAAACCAGAGATTGCTCTAGACCTTGAACCAAGATGTCTTTGGGTAAATCAATGCCAATGAACACCATCTTGCTCATGCGCTCTTCGCCCTCGGCCCAATCAGGGCCTAAGTCGCTGCCCATCAACTGGTGGACGCCTTGGAAGATCACCTTCTTTTCGGTGCCCTTCATATTGAGCACACCCTTGTAGCGCAGCATCTTGGGGCCGTAGATGTTGACGATGGCACCCAAAAAGTCTTCCAGCTTGGCAGGGTCAAACTGGCGCTTGGACTTGTAGACAAAGCTCTTCACGTCGTCATCGTGGTGGTGATGGTGGCCGTGGTTGCAATGTTCGTCGTGCACATGGTCATGGTCGCAATGCGCGTGGTCGTGTGAATGGCCGTGTCCATGATCGTGGTCATGCTTGTGCGAGGGATGGTCGCAGTGCTCGCCATGGTGGTGATGGTGATCGTCGTCCGACAAGAAGTCGGGGTCGATGTCGAGCTTGGCGTTCAGGTTGAAGCCGCGCAGGTCAAACACTTCACTCAACGCCACGTCACCAAAATGCGCCACTTTTTGTGGGGCACGTGGGTTCATGTGCTTCAAGCGGTGCTGCAAGGCATCTAGCTCGGCAGGCGACACGAGGTCGGCCTTGCTGATGAAGATTTGGTCAGCAAAACCCACTTGGCGACGCGCTTCTTGGCGGTCGTTCAGTTGTTGAGCCGCGTGCTTGGCATCCACCAAGGTGAGGATGGAGTCGAGCAAAAAGCTCTCGGCAATTTCGTCGTCCATGAAGAAGGTTTGCGCCACGGGGCCGGGGTCGGCCAAGCCAGTGGTCTCGATCACCACGCGCTCGAAATCGAGCAAGCCTTTGCGCTTTTTGGCAGCCAAGAGTTGCAGCGTGGTGCGCAAGTCTTCGCGAATGGAGCAGCACACGCAGCCGTTGTTCATCTGGATGATTTGCTCGGTGGTGTCGGACACCAAAATTTCGTTGTCGATGTTTTCTTCGCCAAACTCGTTTTCAATGACGGCAATTTTTTGGCCGTGCGCTTCGGTCAACACACGCTTGAGCAACGTGGTTTTGCCGGAGCCCAAAAAGCCGGTCAGGATGGTGGCAGGAATCAACATCGTCAAAGTACTTTCGAAAAAACGGGAATCAACCCAATATTGTGGCCGATGCGGGCTTTTCAAGCAGCGTCGCTGCCTTGATGACCACCAAACCCTTCAGGTACTCGCCCTCAGGAAAGGTCAAAGTCATGGGGTGATCAGGCGCACCTTGCATGCGTTCGCTGATATAGCCATCCACACCCGCATCTGTGCCTGCTGAGGCCACGATTTTGTGGAACAGATCAGCACTGATAC